>OFES01000004.1_pt1 | contig 207698 bp, 184 predicted proteins | sample 1521151 | NCBI WGS metagenome assembly OFES01 (sample SAMN04272335, study PRJEB24112) | coral metagenome | biome: Coral reef; feature: Shallow seawater; material: Coral tissue | host: Coral | place: China: South China Sea | collected 2014
GGTAAAAGGAACCGGCCATTTTCGAACCAGCCTGGAAACCGGGCTTGAGATCATCAATTCCATCCAGGGCCGGATGAGCGGCATGGCAACGCCGCAACTGGTCATAGACCTAGAAAACGGCGGCGGCAAGGTACCGTTGTCGCCCGACCACATAATCTATAAACAAGACGGAAAATACACGTTTCGAAATTTCGAAAACAAAATGTATGAATACATCGATTTCCAGCCTTGCGAAAACCGGCGTTCGCCAGAATGAACCGCTTCTCAGACTGCTGGGCCAAATTACGGGCAAACCGCCTTCCACGCTCAAAGGCAGTTTGAGAGGATACTACCGTGCTGTTCCGTCACTCCTGGGAGACAGTTTCCTTGGTCCGCTTGTTTCCCCCACTATTTTCGGCACCCAGCTCAAGGCCCTGGCCCTGTCCGAGCGGGTTTTTCTGCCGGCATTCGAGGCCATGAGCCGCTGGGAAAGCTGGAACGAATCCCTTGCAGACGCCCTGCTCAGGGAAGTTATCCCAGCCCTCTTGGGCATCACCTCCATGCACAAGCGGGATAATGACCCCCTGCTTGTCAGCCTTGCCCTGGGCCGGCTCGCGGAACAAGCAGGGAAGGGATCGGTGCGCCTGGTAAGCCTTGTTTGCCCCAGTTACCAGTACCGACGTGATTCCAAAGGCAGACTCTGGCACTCCTCGGGCGAGCTGTTGCCCACGACAGGGACGCGTTTCAGAGCGGTAGCCGCTACCCTGGGCCGTGTTTTCTCACCCCTTACAGAGCACGCTGCTGAAGTTGACTGGGAGTTCTGGGGCTACACAGGCGAAACAGGCGATCCGGAGCACCTGGTCGATATGGCCCGTTTCGTACACCAGCATTATCGGGACGATCCGCAGCAGTTATTTGACACCCTGCGCAGGGCTGCACAGGATATGAGCGAACAGCTTCAGGAAGAAATGCGCAGTTGTAACATTAATGCCTCTACCTGTTCCCTGGACCTGAAATTCGGAGCAGTCATTCACGAAATCCGGAACGCCTTTTCAACAACATTTCCCGACCAGCTGGAAAAAATCACAAGCCCGGAGAAAGTGGAATCATGGCTGAACGATATCTGCAAATGCGGCCCTCTCATTCATTCTTTTGTGAAACAGGAAAAAATCTACCGGCAAAACGTTATCATAGAATTCACTGAACCCATTGTTTCCGCAGCCCTGCGGGAGATGCTGCTGTATACCCATATCCTGGATGACGTACGAAAAAACGGCTCGATCATCATCGATACGGAAAGCAGTTCCAACTATATGACCGAGACGCTGCAATACCTCCCGACGGGCCTGATTTTCACCCGCTCGAGCAAAAAAAAGGATGATGAGGAGCATGAGAAATACACGCTGAACATCCGCCAGCCGTACAATGTCGTGACCGGCTGATAAAGGGCACCTATATTAATTTGCTACGCACCATGATTACTTTGTTGATCGGTGCTCGAAATCCTCATGTACTACGTGTACACTCCGGTTTCTGCGCTCCGTTCGCATCGTACTCAAGGCGCTCGCGACAATTTATAGAGGTGCCCTAAAAATCGACTCGAAGCCAAACCCCGAAGCCGAGATGGCAAATATCATCCTGCTGTCAATATTGTATGCCGGGTTTATAGCCCAGTACGCAGTAAATATATTTCTTACCAGGAATCTGGACCTCGACGGTCTCGGTGATTTCAACGTGGCGGTCAGTGTTGCCACCATATGTTCAGTGATATTCCTTTTGGGAGGAGATTCCGGCCTCAACCGCTTCATCCCAAGATATCTTGAAAACAAAGACTATAAAAAAATAAAAGGCTACATAGTTTATTACCTGAAACTGACCCTCATCATATCTTTTTGCTTTTGCCTTCTGTCTCTTATAGCTGATTTTTTCCTCGGCTACTATCACTTTGAAAAACTTCTTCACGAATCATACTTTGCGATGATTCTGACTCCGGCCCTCGCCGTATTTACCATCCTGGGCGAATCACTCCTTGCCATTCATCGTCGATATGCATCGAGCCTGACCACCGAACTCTTAAAGCCGCTCTTGTTTCTGGCAAGTGTCTCTGTCTGGCTTTTTTTCAACACCGCCATCAACGAATACGAGGCTATAGTCCTGCTTCTCCTGAGCCTGTCAATAACCATCATTGCCCAGTCATGGTTGTTTTTGAAATCGATTCCATTCGATTTCTTCAGTCAAAACATGCAGATATCTATCCCGGAATGGAGAACCGTCTGCGTACCGATGCTCGTCACCTATCTGGCAAATAACTTCGTATCTTTCGTTGAGCTCTGGAGTCTGGAGATTCTTGATAAGAACGAAAAATCCGTCGGTGTCTTTTCATTGCTTGTTTTTATCGCCTCGATAATCTGGGTTAATTTTACCGCTTTATATTATTTTATATCGTCACGAATCTCCTCACTTGAAAAGGACAGGCAATCCTTGCAGGAAAACTACAGAAAAAGCGCCCGGCGGCTGCTGCTCATCAATTTTTCCACAACCTTGATACTTATCTTCAATGCCGAAACAATTCTCAACTGGCTTCATGGCGATATGGTTGCCTACAAGAATTGGCTATACTTTATTCTGATCGGCACCTCTATAAACTCCGTTCTGCAACTCGCTTCTCCGTTTCTCAGATTAAGCGGTTATGCCAGGGAAGCCTCCATCATTTCGAGCAGAATCCTGATGATCAGCGTCGTTTCAGCTCCTGTGATGATTTATTTTTTTAGTCTTGAAGGGGCAGTTGTTTCATTGGTAGGCCTTCGTTTTCTCAGAGGGCTCTGGTATTCCTTCAGATTAAAAGCGGTACACGGTATTTCATTAGTGTGATATGGATTCACGAGACCATGAACATCCTCGATTCAATTGTTGAAACGGAATTCCGTTACGGTTCGGCAATGGGCGCCGAAATCCGGAAAATGCCGAACTCGGTTCGAGTAAGCGATGATCGCATTCCGGAAAGGGACGCGTATAACTATGTTTTTATTTCGCGGAACACCTCTTTTGACGAGGCAAAAAGCATTGTGACCGAGGAGTTGAACCGATTCCGGCAACCGAACGCGCCGCATATCAAAATAGTTTTTCACCCACAGAATCAGCACTGGCAAAGGATTGAAGAGCTCGAACCCTTTACCTATACCGCCAGGTTTATCATGGCCCTCTCTCTGTCCGGGCCTGCAAACCCCGTATCGGATGAGAATTGCCGGGTACTGGACAAAAGCGATCTGGAAGCATTGTATGAATTCGAATTCCACATGTATGAACCGAAAGGAGCCGGCTATGCGAGGCGTCAGACAGAAATCAAACTCGATACATACACCAACAGGGAAGAGTTTGAAGTCGTCCTTTATTCACTTGGAAAGCGGGTTGTAGGCAATGTGGAACTCTATAGCGACAACGGCATCACCAAATTCGACGACTTCAAGGTACACGAGGATTTTCGCCGCCGGGGATTCGGCAAAAAGCTTCAGCACTTCGCCCTCTTGAGAGCATATCGAAACGGTGCCGGTTACCTGTACGCGATCACCGACGACGACGGATTCGTCAAAGAGCTTTATAAAAAAGACGGCTTCACTGAAGTCGGCACCCTGCACACCTTTCGCAAATAGACCATCGGTAAACCTAACGTCAGCTTCCTGCTTAAAGAGAAGAGACTGCTGCTGCCAATTACGAACGCTTATCAACAGCAATCATGTCCTGCAGAGGCCTGAACAAGCCCTTTTGCATCGCTATTAGCGACCTTCCAGCGTTCTTTCAAGGTCTTGTTAGGTTTGATTTCACTCAGCTTATCACTGCTCTCGACTTTCTTGCCCTGCAATTTCTTGCTCTGCACTCTCTTTTTCAGCTTTTTTTTGTCTTGCATTTTCAGCTCCTTTTCTGATGAGCGTACCTTTGTGTGTATTGCCGAGTACGCGGTTCTGAATAGCATAACCTGATCTATGATAATGCAATACCGTCAGTAATGTGAGTTCTTCCGCCCACACCCTCTTTTCTTCTGTACCGGTTCTCATAAGAAGAGAGGAGAGAAGGCAATTTTCTCTTGATAAACTCATCGAGATATCGATCCAAAAGCCTTTTTTTGATGTCCTTGTGGCAGGAAGGCTTCAAGAGTTCGCCATCTTTCCATATTCTTTCTGCAGCACAGCCTCCCCCGCATAAAGTAGCCATCTCGCAACCGTAACACTCGTTGATTCCTGTTATGGTTCTCTCACTCCACATTTGAATAGAACTATCATCAATCTCTATCCTGCCGTTTGAATATCTTCCGATTGCAAATCGTTTGTTTCCAACGAGATTCAGACAATTATAGACGTAACCGTCTGGGGAGAAGACGTATTTTGCAGAATCTACAGCTGCATGACAATAAATAACCCTTGGCCCGAAAGAATCGTTCCTGGTGTGAATACCTGGAACATGAAAGTCAAATACCGTTGCAAGATAAGATGCCTCTGAAGAGAAACTTGTTGTTGTAAAGCGATGCTCATCCAATTCAGGATCCGGCACGATACGCGAATTATATAAATCAATAATATCTATAGCATCACTACTATCCGTAAAGCGGATCGACTTATCATAACTTTTGAAAAGCCCGGAAAGCTGAAACTGAATATTTTTTTTCAAGTGCCACCGCTTCTCTTTGACGAACGCAAGGAGTCCGGCATACTCATCAAATGTCTCACTATCGATATTGTGTCTGATGGTGATATCGGCGTTAGGCAAACGTGACAATACATCTACCCCATTCACAATTCTCTTGAATGATGGTCCCCCTCCTGCATGTACTCTCCTGATATCATGCGTTCCGGAGATACCATCTATAGTCACTTGTACATATACCGAAACATTTCTAAATCGTTCAAAAAGCTGAATATATTCCAGAAGATGAAATCCGTTCGTAGTAATCTGCACATCCAGCCTCTTTCCCGATGCAAACTGAAGAGTTTTTTCTATAATCGAACAGTTCTGAAGTTGTAGAGGTTCACCTCCGAATACCCTCAACAGTTTATTTTCACTTCTTGATATTCTCTCTCCAATTATCTTATGTGCAGTGGTAATCTGGTCTTCAGTCATTCTCAAATTATGCCGCCTTACAGACATTGGCTGAAAACAATAAACACAGTTGAAGTTGCAGCCCAGCGCCGGTATTATGCTGTTTTGTAGTTCCGACGGCTTACTTCGATAATATTGCATTAACGATACAAATGCATGATCATCGTCATTTGCATCAAAAAAGAGATACCCCCTTCTTGCCAAAAAAGAGCAGGTACTCCTGGGAAGAGATTCAAAGTCTTGATCTATATCACATTGACTTATCCTTTTCCACTCATCAGCATAGAAAAGATCAATTGCACCACTCAATGAGTTAATAACCAGAAGTTTATCAGGCGGAACTTTTTTTACTATCAGCCTCTTAGTCAAACATGTTCTGGGAGGATCATTGTCTTTAAGACTAAACGTAGCCCAAAGGTTTTCATCTGAAATCAGTGGGATCATTTTCAGTTGGAAGTTTCCATCAGGATCCGGAAACGATGGTAGGTTTGATAAACGCCCTCATCGAGCCTTCTACAAACCTGGATTTGATAAAAATTTAACCCGACAAACTTTAATAGCACAAAGGCATTCAAAGAAACCAAAAAGCACGGCAAAGCCGTGCTTTCCTGGTTCTATCCATATCTAATTGATTTTTACCAGCTCCACCCGTCTGTTCATCGCCCTGTTTTTTTCCGTATCGTTGGGTGCGACCGGCTTCTTCTCCCCATACCCTTCAGGAACCATTCGAGGTGCTTCTATTCCATAGAGGAGCAGATAATTCTTAACCGTTTCGGCTCTGCTTTTTGACAGATTCAGGTTATGCTCGTCCGATCCTGTAGCGTCGGTGTGACCTTGAATTTCGATTTTCAATCCGGGATTGTTTTTCATCAATTTGACCATCTCGACAAGCACCTTTTCTGCACCCGGCTTGAGTGAAGTCTTGTCAAGATCGAAATAAATACCGTACACTGCCACACGGCCATCCTCGTTCAAAGCTCTCATCATTTCCTCTGCGCCGAATGTCAGCTGTTTCTTGAAAGCGGCCTCGTCTATAATATCCAGATTGTAACTGCCGTTACCGGCCGACAGATAGGCCCACGTCGTTCCACCATCCTTCCTCGTCAAAGAAAATGTAAGCAGATATCCTGCCTCGTAAAGAATGGTGCCGCCTTTTTCCAAAGCGGCCTCTTTATAATTCTGTACAATCTCTTCTCTTGAAACAGTACGGTCTATTTTACCATTCGCATCTTTAATCAAGTATCGGAAATGCCAATACTTTCCCTTTTTCTCGACCCTTTCGGATTTTTTACCTTTTTGTATCAAAAACCGGTGTGAAGCATAATTATTTACACGGCTCTGGGCAGGAACTATTTGCGACCGGGGCATCGGCTTGATAACCCCATGTTCTTCAGCTTTCACGCCAGCAAAAACGGGTGCTTGAAATACATGAAACGCAAGTAATAACAGAACACACAGAATTTTCATCGCTTTTCCTCCTTTACAGTAAGAGATTCACAAAAGCATAATTACAATTCGGGTTGTAATCATTATATCCCTTTTTTTAAAAAATTGGCGGGCCAAAGATTTTTATATCTATCCTTAAACGGTCAGCGCCTGCCTTATAGCCTTGCTCCATCCCTCAAGGCACTCCTCCCTTTTCTCCTCATCCATCGCAGGTTCGTAGCTCTGCCGGATACTGCGCAGTGAAAGCAGTTCATCCGTTGAGCCCCACACTCCCGATTGCAGACCGGCGAGAAAGGCCGCTCCAAGAGATGTCGATTCGGTATTCACCGGTTTATGCACGGGGACGTCAAGCATATCCGCCTGGAACTGCATAAGAAATGCGTTATCGACTGCCCCTCCGTCCACGACAAGGTTATCGGGAACAACACCTGAATCCGCAACCATAGCCCTGAAAACGTCATGAGACTGGTAAGCGATGGATTCCAGGGCGGCACGCACAATGTGATTTTTATTGGCCCCTCTTGTCAGGCCAACAATGGCTCCCCTCACATCCGCTTCCCAGTGAGGCGCTCCAAGACCGGTAAAGGCGGGAACGATATACACTCCGGCGTTGGATGCAGCCTCTCTTGCCATCGTTTCCGATTCTCCGACATGCGCTATAAGCCCCATTTCATCCCTGAGCCACTGCATCACCGCCCCTCCGATGAAAACCGAACCTTCAAGCGCATAACAGGGTCTTCCCCCTGCGTCAATAGCAAGCGTTGTTAAAAGACCGTTCTTCGAACGAATGAAACGATCCCCGATGTTCATGACCATAAAACAGCCTGTTCCGTAGGTATTCTTGACCATACCCTTTGTAAAGCAGCACTGGCCGAACAAGGCAGATTGCTGGTCACCTGCGACCGCTCTTATCGGCGCTCCGTCAAGCCCCCTGATAGTCCGTACGCTCCCGAAATCATCCATCGGATTCTTCACATCCGGAAGCAGTGACCGGGGAACCCCAAAAACTTTCAGCAGATCATCGTCCCACTTTTTTTCTCTGATGTTATACAGAAGCGTCCTTGATGCGTTGGTATAATCCGTTGCATGGACCTCCCCTCCTGTCAGTTTCCACAGAAGCCAGCTATCGACAGTGCCGAACAGCAGATTTTGAGGGTTATCGATTGAGCAATGCTCAAGAATCCACCGGATTTTTGTTGCGCTGAAATAGGGGTCCAGAGGCAGCCCTGTTTTTTCAGCGATCATCTCTGTTTCAGCGTTGTATTTTCGACAAAGACCACTGGTCCGCCTACACTGCCATACAATGGCGTTACAAACCGGAACACCGGTTGTTTTATCCCAGACTATGGTTGTTTCTCTCTGGTTTGTAATGCCGATAGTTGTCATCTCCCCTGAAAACGCCGTTTTCAGTTCACCAACCGTATTGACAACGGTCTCCCAGATTTCAAGCGGATCATGCTCCACCCATCCTTCCCGGGGATAGATCTGGGTTAACTCGTGATAGCTATCGGCAATGACAGTGCCGACGGCATCGTACAGCACCGATCTGGTCCCGGTTGTTCCCTGGTCTATGGCAAGAATCATGTTTTTCAGGGCAGTTTACCGGCGTCGGCCTTTTCAATCAGTTGTTCGAGGCAGTTCCTGCAGAGGCAGGTTTCATAACGATCGGCAAGATACTCCCTTACTTCCGGCGGTACGTTCACCGAACCGCACCAGCAATCGGTCGAAAGTTTGCATTCAAAAGAGGCACCGCACACAGGGCACGTTACACTCCCTGCCGTTCCGTTATTGTGATTGTTTTGTTCTTCCATTGAACTCCGCTTTTAGTTCGTGACCTTATCAATATAGGGCGTATCCTGCTTTTTTACGTATATTCCGCGCGCAGCACACCCTGCATTATTCGCAATCCGGTTATGCGGAAACGTTGCAGGTTTACGGAGAAAGTATTTTTATTGAGATAAGTAGACTTATTACAAGCAGATTGCGAAATGAAGCACCCTTCGCTCATATTTCTTACCGGGTTCAGCGGTTCAGGCAAATCAACCATCGGGCCGCTGCTTGCCAATTCGCTGGGTTATGATTTTCTGGACCTCGACAAGGAGATTGAGCGCATCGCAGACAAATCAATCAACCGGATCTTTGACGAAAAGGGAGAAGAGCACTTCAGGGTGCTTGAGCTTTCAGCGCTTCAAAGGATTGCCGACAGAAAGGATCTGGTGGTCTCACTCGGAGGCGGTGTTTTGCAGAGCGACAACTGCTTTTCCCTGGTGATCAGTTCCGGCACACTGGTTTACCTGCACTCGAGCCCTTTGGTTCTCGCTAAAAGGCTGAGTCACAAAACAGATCGGCCACTGATGAAAGGCGAGAACGGCGAGCGTCTCTCGAGAGAGGAAATAGAGAAAAAAATCCTTGCGCTGCTTGAAAAACGCGAATCCCGCTACAAAACCGCGCAGATTATGGTTGAAACCGACACCAAGAGAATCGGGTCAACCGTCGAAGAGTTAACAAGAAAAATCGAACGGTATGTCCGCAGGGTAGAGAGAAATCAATTTGCCAAAACAACAAAGCACAACAGAAAGTGAGTGAAATAATTGTCAGTACATCCGTCATTGCAGACCTCGAAAAGTTGTTTCTGAAACATAACCTGAGTAAAAAAACTGTTGTTCTGTTTGATGAAAACACAAAAGAACTGTTCGGAAAAGAGATTCTGAAAGCACTGAAAGATCAGGGGTTCACCTTGTTCGAACTGGTTATCCCGGCAAAGGAAACATCCAAAAGTTTCCGGACGGCATACCGGCTTTACGGAGAACTGATCGAGGCAGATGTAGACAGAAGCTGGAACCTGCTTGCCGTGGGAGGCGGGGTTGTGGGTGATCTCGGCGGCTATATCGCAGCAAGCTATTACCGGGGAATACCGGTAATCCATTTACCGACAACCCTGCTTGCCATGACTGACAGTTCCATCGGGGGCAAGGTTGCAATAAATCATCCACAGGGCAAAAATCTCATCGGTTTTTTCCACATGCCGGAACTGGTACTGATCGACCCTTCATACCTGACATCACTACCTGAGCGCGAGGTATATGCAGGCATGGCAGAGGTGGTGAAATACGGCTTTATTGCCGACCGGGAATTTCTCGACTATGTCAATGAATATTTCGAGGATATTATCGCCGTTAAAGATCCTTACGTATCGGAGGCAATCCGAAGAAGCGCGATGATCAAAGCGGATGTTGTGGAACAGGATTTCAGGGAACAAAGCGGGCTGCGGGCCACACTGAACTTCGGGCACACTTTTGCGCACGGTTTTGAGAAGCTTGCAGACTATCGCCATATCCGGCATGGTGAAGCTGTGGCACTCGGCATGATCTGCGCGCTTCATCTCTCATGCAAACTTGGCAAGATCACTCAGAGCGAATTAGAACGAGGACTTGCCATACTTGGCAAATTCAAGTTCCGTAGGGGTCTTGTAAAGAAAAGGTTCAAGGATATCCCTGCGGAATCAATTCTCGAAAGCATGCACTCGGATAAGAAAAAAGTGGATAAGCAGCTGCGTTTCGTGCTGCTTGAAGGGCTTGGTAAAGCATACCTTCACCCTGAACCTCTCGACAACAAGACCGTCATCGAAGCAATCGAGGAAGCGAAGAAAAGTTGTTGAAGTGTAGGGGCGAAATATTTTTCGCCTGCCTGCATGAGTCTATAGGGGCAAGCGCAAAATATAGCAAGCTTTTTTTGACTTTTTACTTTTGATCTTTGCCTTTTGGTCAGCTATCAGGCTATTGAGCTGACAAGCTTTTCAGACATTCATATCCAACAAAACCTTCGCCCCCTTCATCACTGCCAGTTCATCGATCACTGGAGGCTCCGCCATAGCAGAAGTCACAAGCCTGCTGTTTCCACCGGTTGCAATAACCCTGGCGTTTTCCTCACCGAACGCATCGCTGAGGTAGCATCGAATCCCGGCAAGAAGGCCTTCTATCTGCTTTACACATCCCCAGAAAACCCCGCTCTGTATACAATCGACTGTTGTTCTGCCCAGAAGAGATATTGAAGAATCTGAAATCCGGACCTCAGGAAGTTTTGCAGTACGATCATGCAGCACAGTTGTCATAAGATCAAGGCCGGGCAGTATCATTCCCCCGAGATACTTCCCTCCGGAACTCAGAACGTCAAATGTCGTTGCAGTACCGATATCGAGCGCAATGACCGCATGATCTTCCCTCAAACGGCTGCTGTAGGCGCAGAGCGCAAGCCGGTCAGCCCCGAGTGCGGAAGGAGGATTGTAGTCAAGTTCGAATGGCAGCGTGAGAGAACTGTTTATTTCCAGCACTCTTCCGGAAAGAATGTTGCCGAGGACATGGTGTATATGACCGCCTGCAGGTGGCACAACGCTGCAGACAGCCGCATGATTGACGTCGGGATGATCGTGCAGGATCTTTTCGATCTGCTCATAACCTGCGTTCCCGACCGAAAGTATATCCGTTCGAGCTGTGTAGGCTGCAAGAAAGGCATTGCCGTCAAAAACTGCAAAGTCGGTCACAGAATTGCCTATTTCAACAATAAGAACACTCATTCGCTCAATGATGCTGCTGAAAACGGCACTCAGCGGCACTATTTGTCGGTGATTCGAAAATACCAGTGTATGATCACATCGCCATTTTATACTTCAATACGTCACTCGACCCACGAAAACGAGTCGACACGCCACAGATTCTCTCCTTCCTGCGTTACCTTTGCAATATAGTGCTTGCGCAGCATCGCACCGAAGCTGTTCTGTGAATCCACATACGACACGATCTCGTATATCAAACCGTCCTTTTTCACTTCCGTTTCGTCGCTGTGCAACGAAGGAAACTTGGCTGTACTCGGTGCTTTTAGACGAGGTTTGATATACTCATACTGCAAATAATACAAAGCGGAAAACGAATTATCTTTTTGCTTCCACGAGTCGTCAACCGCTTGTTGTTCAAAAGGAACGTTCGAAAGGTCCGACAGCCTTGAGAGCATTTTTTCATAATCCGGCAGGTTTTTTGTAACAAATACGGAATCCCTTATGCCTCCCGTCTCCGCAACCACAAAATACCTGGGCGGCGGATTGAAAGTAACCGGCTCCTTGTAAATCCTGACGACATCCTTTATTCTGAATGCCTTGTCAACTCCTTTTCTGTAGTTGTATGAGAGAGAGCTTTCATCGAGAGTTATCACATCTCCTTCCTGACCATGCTCTGCGACAAAACGGGTGTTGTAATAATTTGGAGCACCAAGGGCAAGTGTGGTCAGAAGAAGAAGCACCGTGCTTTTCCACAAACAGCCGAAATCGATGCCGTAACTGAACTTTCCGAACCTGAAAAAAACACCCCAGCCGATTGCAAGGATTACCATGCCCAGAAGCCAGGTAAAGAGGTAATAGTTATCAAGCCACCACCCGGGGTAGGTTACGGGGTATTGAAAAACCTGCTGCATATTCTGTTGTCGAAATCATTTATTTAAACCATAAAAATAAAGCTTTTTAACCTGTAGTTTACAATAAAACGATATTTCGCCAATTCTCTCAAACAAAAGCAAGCACAACCATGAAATCATTCCACAAGGAACTCTGGATGAATGTACCTGAAAGGATGGGATTCGTCAACATCACCCGGGACGTTGAGCAGACACTCTACGAAAGCGGTATCCGCGAAGGGCTCTGCCTTGTCAACGCCATGCACATTACCGCGTCGGTGTTCATCAACGATGACGAACCCGGCCTCCATAGCGACTATAAACGTTGGCTCGAAGAACTTGCACCCCATGAACCCCTCAGCCGCTACCGTCATAACCTGACAGGAGAAGACAACGGCGATGCCCACCACAAACGGCAGATCATGGGACGCGAGGTTGTTGTTGCCATAACCGAAGGACAACTGCACTTCGGTCCGTGGGAACAGATTTTCTATGGAGAATTTGACGGAAGAAGAAGGAAACGGCTGCTGATCAAAATCATCGGGGAGTGACAGTGACCAGATAGCCAACAAGCTGTCAAGCCATCTCGCCACCAAGCAAAAACGGGGGGCTTGGTAGCCCCCCGTTTTTTTAGTGCTCGAAAAGCATTTCCGAGTAGGTCGGCAGTTCCCATTTATCCCTGTCAACCATAAACTCGAGCCTGTCAGCGACCTCACGAACCTTGTTCATGGTCGGAAGAACAACATCAGCACAGTAATCAGCGACCTCAAACCCTTCTTCATAGCTTTCCATCTTTTCGATGACCGCATCGAGCTCGGCCGTCAGGTCAATGGCCTCGCCAAGATTTTCTGCAAGCTCTTTGAGATGATCTCCCTGGCTTTTCAAGGTCTTACCTGCCACACCGATTCTGTCTGCAGCTTCTACCAATCCATTGAAAGAATTGGCAATCTCACCCTGATATTCCGAGACGTTCGGAATAACGAAAGTTTTCAGCATAAGCTGCAGGGTACGCGCCTCAATGTCAATACCTTTAAAGTATCGTTCAAGGCGGGTATTGAGCCTTGCATCAAGCTCTTCCTGCGAAAGAACGGAATACCGGACGAACATCTCGCGGGTATCAGCGTCCTTAAGCACCCTCATCGCCTGAGGAGTGTTCTTCAGATTTGGCAGACCTCTTTCGGCAGCAGCCTGCTGCAACGCATCGCTATAATTGTCGCCTTTGTAACGAACCGGCTTGGTGGCTGCGATTTCTGCACGAAGCACGTCCTGAATAGCAGTATCTTTATCGACTCCTGAATCGATCTTGTTCTGAATCTCGTCTGCAAGTTCATCCATCGCTTCGGCCATCAGGGTATTGAGCACCATGTTTGGAACCGAAATAGGCTGGGATGAACCCACGGCACGAAACTCAAATTTGTTTCCGGTAAACGCAAACGGAGAGGTGCGGTTACGGTCCGTATAGTCCTTGTTCAGTATCGGCAGGTGAGCCAGGCCAAGGTCAAGCACCTGCTTCTCGGTTGCAAAATCAACTTTGCTGCTTTCAATAGCATCAAGCACTTTTTCAAGAAGTTCGCCAAGGAAAACAGTGACGACAGCCGGAGGCGCCTCGTTTGCACCAAGACGGTGGTCATTGCCGATGCTGGCAATAGAAGCTCTCAGAACACCTGAACGCTTGAAAACTCCCTTCAGCACTGCAACAAGAAAGACAAGAAACTGTATGTTTGATTCAGGAGTATCACCCGGTTCAAGAAGATTCATGCCTTCTGCTGTCCCGATAGACCAGTTGTTGTGTTTTCCGGAACCGTTGATACCGGCAAACGGCTTTTCATGCATGAGAAGCGCAAAACCTTTTCTTTCGGCAACTCTGCGCATAACTTCCATGACCAGCAGGTTATGATCCGCAGCAATGTTTGCACGCTCAAAAATAGGAGCGATCTCAAACTGGTGCGGCGCAACTTCATTGTGACGGGTCTTTGCCGGAATACCGAGCAGGTAAAGCTCCTCCTCAACTTCCTGCATGAACTCAAGAACTCTGTTTGGAATGGCCCCGAAGTAATGATCCTCAAGCTGCTGACCTTTTGGAGGCATCGCGCCGAGAAGTGTTCGACCGCTCATTACGAGGTCGGGACGCATGGAGTAAAACTTGCGGTCGATCAGGAAATACTCCTGCTCTGCACCAGCGTAGGTATTGACACGGCCGATCCCCTCTACACCAAGAATACCAAGCAGCTTGACTGCCGAGTTGCTGACAGCGTCCATTGAACGAAGCAGTGGTGTTTTTTCGTCAAGCGCTTCACCGTGGTAGGAGATAAAGACTGTTGGAATACACAATGTCAACCCTTTGCCGCCTTTCATGAGAAATGCCGGGCTGGTGGGATCCCATGCCGTATAACCCCTGGCCTCGAAGGTGGTTCTCATGCCGCCGGAAGGAAAACTCGATGCATCGGGTTCGCCCTGGATCAACTGCCCTCCTGAAAAACGTTCGATAGGAGCCCCATCCTTGTCGATTGTCAAAAATGCGTCATGCTTTTCAGCAGTTGCTCCGGTCATTGGCTGGAACCAGTGAGTGTAATGGGTTGCCCCGTTTTCCATAGCCCACTCTTTCATGCCATGAGCAACCGCACCCGCGATCTCTTCAGAAAGCTTGTTGCCTGCTTGTATAGTTTTCTGTAATGCGCGATAGACCTCTTTGGGAAGTTTTTTCCGCATCACTTTCTGATCGAAAGTCATGGCACCGAAATACGATGATACCGCTTGTTTGTTATTATTATTGTTCTCCAACAGATCCTCCTTGATGGTTTTTATGATTACAATGAAAAAACACCAAAATTTATTTTCTCGGTTTCTTCTCGTCAAATACAGCCAGCACCTGTCTGTCCTGCAGGTTCTTCCGGACAATCTCGGAGCTGATCGTCGTGTTCCTCTTTATTTGCGACAACACAAAACTGGTATTGGTTCCCAGCACCCCCGGCCAGCTCTGAACTCTGGAAAGAAGCTGTTCGAGAGATGCTGTATTGTGCGTCATAACGCGCAGGATATGCGAACCCTCTCCTGTCACGGCATAACACTCCATGATCTCATCTTCACGAAGCACATGCTCCATAAATGATTTGTAGTGCTTTGATGAATCCACCCTTGCCCATACAAATGCCTGAATATCAAACCCCAGTCGCCGCTCGTCTACCTGGGTCGTGAAGTTTTTGATAATCCCTTTTTTCTGGAGCTTGTCGAGGCGCTCGCTGACTGAAGGGATCGATAAACCCACAATCTCAGCCAGTTCGCTCAGTCGTATGCGACCGTTTTCACCGAGAGCTTCGATGATTTTCAGATCGATAAGATCAATGTGACCTGACATAAACCTACAATTTTGTATTTGTTCACCACAACGTTACAAAAATAATAAGATTCTCGCAAATATTTTCTAAAATTATCACTATTAAGCATCATTAATCCTAAAAAAATAAGGCGCTCGTCAGATCCCCTGTAAGCAACCATAACTCCACGGACAACATGTTTCTTTCGGGATTTTCAGAAAAATGCGTAACTATCCTCCAGTGACGACCGGATAATTGACAACATAATTAATTCTACAGGTAGGCTCCACAATAATTCACGGGTTTAAACGAACACTAATCATGATCGAGCTGCTACCGGACAACGAACAAAACAATGAACAAAAACCAGCAAAAGCTGCCAACAAAAGCAGTTTTGAGTCCGTACGTCCTCCTGCTATCGAGGATTTGAGGTTTTTCGTAAAAGGCTCGCTTGCTCTTGCAGCAAAGTTTATCAATGACCTCGACTGGTTTCTGGCAGAACTCAAATCCTGGAACAAGAGCTGACCCCTACCGTATTTGTCCGAATCAAACGCTGTACTTGAAGGTAAATTATCATTATATTCTGCCATAATTTTTCCCGCTCCTGATTTTTTGAGCGCGTAACCCACAAGAAATAATCGAACGGTGAAAGTAGCAATCTTCGGGGCCGGTGTCGCCGGCTTGAGCGCAGCCATTGAACTGGTTGACCGCGGATACGACGTTGAAATATATGAGAAACGCAAAGTGCTTGGCGGCAAGGTTTCTGTCTGGAAAGACAAAGATGGAGATTCGATCGAGTCCGGGCTGCATATTGTTTTCGGAGGCTACGAACAACTGCAAACCTACCTTGACAGGGTCGGCGCCGGCGACAACTACCTCTGGAAAGAGCACTCGCTCATCTACGCCGAGCCTGATGGGAAACAGTCGTTTTTCAGAAAAGCAAATCTGCCAAGCCCCTGGGCGGAGGTTGTCGGAGGTCTGCAGACTGATTTCCTTACCATGTGGGATAAAATCTCTCTCATCAAAGGCCTGTACCCTGCCCTTGCGGGAAACGAGGAGTACTTCCGGAGCCAGGATTACATGACCTACTCGGAATGGCACCGTTTACGCGGGGCATCTGAACATTCCCTCCGGAAACTATGGAGAGCAATAGCGCTTGCGATGAACTTCATCGAACCGAATGTCATCAGCGCACGGCCGATGCTTACGATATTCAAATATTTCGGCACCGACTATGCCGCCACAAAGTTTGCGTTTTTCCGCAAGAATCCGGGCGATTCAATGATCGAACCAATGCGCCGGTACATTCAGAGTAAGAAAGGCAGAATCTTTATCGATGGAAAGCTCTCCCATTTTGACCTCAATGATGACAACTCCATTAAAAGGGCGGTTCTCAGCGACGGGCATGTCATTGAAGCCGACGCATATATTTCGGCGCTCCCTGTACACAGTGTCAAGAAAATATTGCCGAAACAGTGGCTGCACCACCGGTATTTCTGCAACCTTTATCAATTCACCGGCAGCCCGGTAGCAAACTGCCAGCTCTGGTTCGACAAAAAGATTACCGATACCGACAATCTTATGTTTTCTCAGGGAACAGTCTTCGCAACATTTGCCGACGTCTCCATCACCTGTCCTGATGATTTTCAGGCAGGACTGGGAACCTCGACAGGAGGCAGTGTCATGAGCCTTGTCCTCGCCCCTGCACATCATCTTATGGATATGCCGAACGACGTCATAACGGAACTTGTCATGAAAGACATTCACGACAGGTTCCCCAAGTCCCGAAACGCCAGATTGCTGAAATCATCCATCGTTAAAATCCCGGAATCGGTCTATAAGGCAGTACCGGAAGCTGACAAGTTCCGGCCTGACCAGGTGAGTCCCGTTCATAACTTTTATCTTGCCGGTGATTACACCTATCAGCGCTACCTCGCGTCGATGGAAGGCGCGGCACTCAGCGGCAGGGAGGTTGCCGAAAAACTGCATGCCAGGGCTCCGAAATAATCCGGAGTTATAGTACCCGGAAAGGCTTCAGCAGTTTCGTCGGGCATTACGTATCTTTATGATTTTGCAGTGTCACTTTGTCACTTTGTCACTTTGTCACTTTGTCACTTTGTCACTTTGTCACTTGTCACTTTGTCACTTTGTCACTTGTCACAGTCAATGGACACCCCTCTTCTTATCGTTTTTACCCGAAACCCTGTTAAGGGAAAAGTCAAAACACGGCTCGCAGCTTCGACAAACGAGGATTTCGCGCTGAATGTTTACAGAAAACTTCGGGAACGCACACGGCTCGCAGCTTTTGAGAGCGGTGCTGATCTTGCCGTCTATTACACCGACTATCTTCCTGAAAACGACATATTTTACGGCAGCCGGACACAGACCTTTCTGCAAAAGGGCAGGGATCTGGGCAGCAGAATGCTTAACGCTTTTACACAGGGTTTTTCCGACAGCTACCAAAGAATTATACTTGTAGGCACAGACTGCCCGGACCTTACAGGAGAACTGCTTTCGGAAGCTTTTGAGCTGCTGCTGCACAAAAGTGCGCTACTCGGCCCCGCGACAGACGGGGGCTATTACCTGATAGGCATGCGCTCTCTTCTCCCGGAGCTTTTTATCGGCAAGCAATGGAGCACTTCAACTGTCTGCAGGGAAGCAATTGCTGTCCTCAAGCATCACAGCGTTGATTACAGCCTGCTGCCGACGCTCCCTGATATTGACACTATCGAGGACCTTGGAAACTTCAACCTCAGTTGACTGTGAAAATCAGCATCATCATTCCAACCTATAATGAGGCAGCAAGTATCGCCGGCACGCTTTCAACTGTCTGCAAAGCCGCCGGAAGCAAAAAAGACACTGAAATTATCATCAGCGATTCAGGCGATGACAACACATTGCAAATCGCCTCGGGTTTCCCTGTCAAAACCTGCCGTTCACCAAAAGGCCGGGCAGTCCAGATGAACCGTGGAGCTGAAGCAGCCAGTGGACAGATGCTCTACTTTCTTCATGCAGACACTCTCCCTCCCGAAGGGTTCCTGGACGACATCCAGAGTGCAGCGGCGAACGGGCATGAGGCAGGCTGTTTCCGGCTGACCTTTGACGACCTTCACTGGCTGATGCAAATATACGGCTGGTTCACACGACTGCCCCTGACAATCTGCAGAGGCGGAGACCAGTCACTGTTCATTACGGCTGATCTTTTTAGCCGGATCGGGGGGTTCAACGAAGAGCTGCGTATCATGGAAGATATAGAAATCATTGAACGCATCAACAGGCATACCTCCTTTATCATACTTGACAGTACAGTTGTCACCTCCGCAAGAAAATATGCCGAAAACGGAAGAATCCGGCTGCAGGTGATTTTTGGGTTGATTCATCTGCTTTATGCTCTGGGGTTTGACCAAGACGTTATTGCGGATTACTATTCTAACAACACCGAGTGATATCTGCCTTGAGCGTTTTACATGGCAAAGACAAATGACGCGGTTTATTTGCACAATATTTTCTTGAAACAGTCTGTGATTCGATTATTTATTATATTGTGAGCAAAAATACACCCGTAAAGAGCCTGAAGCACAACCGGTTCAGTGCAGATAAACAAATCATACTATGGCAGAAGAAATCAAACGTCCCTCAGACACACCTGGAAAGGAAACAAAAGAAGCACCTGAAATTTCGACATCCGGGGCCGTCAGCAATGCCGACTTCCCTACCTTGTTTGCAAACATAGGCTTCTTTATCGATTCGTCTATTGAGTCGGTTGCAGGAATGATCAATTCTGCGAGCTCAGTTACGAAGCAGGTCTCTGAAAACATCACCCTGACCGCAAATTCCGATACAGTAAAAGGAATGGTTGATAATATCGGCGCCCTTTCGCAAAATGTCATTCAGGGCGTTAACGATACCTTGAACTCGGATGAGCTTAAAAAAACGTTCAACGAGCTTGGAAACCTTGCTTCGACCGTCATTGACAGTGCCGGATCTGTAGCAAGATCTGAACAGGCACAAAATCTTTTCAACACCATAAGCACCGGCCTGAACCAATTGCTGCAAACGATTGTTCGTCCTATACAATCAGGAGCTGCCGGCCTTCATGCCAAAAAAGCTGTGGAAATTCCTTTTTCCCATAAAGCGCCCGGCGAGGCCTCCGGCCCGGGCTCCGAATCTGAAAAGCAAGGTAACCCGGAAATTCAACCGCTGCAACAGCAAAAAAAGTCTGAAACAGTCAAAGCGGCTTCTGAAAAAACAGAGTCGTTAAAGACCGGGGAACAGATAACAAAACAGAAAAGCACGCAGCAGAATCCTGTCGAAAAAAAAAGGACCGATCCCTCCAGGAAGGGAACGATCCCTCGCCAGAGGAAGCTTGATACTTGAAAGAGAACAGTGCGGGAAAAATTATCAGTTACTGCGCACGTAAATAGTTTTTTCCCCCGCATTTCCCCATAAGAAAAATAGACTTGTGTTACGCTCATACAACGATGAGAAAACCCTTTCAAACGAAGGGCAAAGGAAGCAATTCAGGGTTTTAATTGCGGATGATGATCAATCCACCAGAATCCTGTTAACCCACTTCCTTAAGAAAATGGGCTATATAACCATCGAGGCCATCGATGGGGAGGAGTGTGTATCTATCCTTGAAAAAGAAAAAATAGATATTCTTCTTCTTGATATCAGTATGCCAAAAAAAGACGGCTTCGGCGTCATGTCCTATCTAAAGGACAACGATCGCTCGATGCCTGTTATCATGATAACCGCCTCCCATGATATTCCGCAAACCGTGAAATGTATAAAAATGGGCGCGTATGAATATCTCACCAAGCCCCTGGACGTTGACCGGTTGGAGATTGTTCTGAGAAACGCGATTACCGAGTCCGAATTACATAGCAAGGTTTCACAGCTTAAAAAAGAGCTGAAAAGCAAGGAGATTTTCAGAAATATCATTGGAGAAAGTTCTTCCATCAAACATGCGACAGAACAAGCTCTTTCTGTCATGGAAACCGATCTCAATGTCCTGATCATTGGAGAAAGCGGCACAGGAAAAGAACTTTTCGCGCAGGCTATCCATGAGGGAAGTAAAAGAAAAAAGGGCCCGTTTATTTCAGTTAACTGCGCAGCGATTTCCCATGAACTTGCCGAAAGCTTGTTGTTCGGCCATGCCAAAGGCTCGTTTACCGGTGCAAACAGTGATCATGAAGGTTTCTTCGAACAGGCTGACATGGGAACACTTTTTCTTGATGAGATTGGGGATATGAATGCCGACATCCAGGCAAAGGTACTCAGGGCAATCCAGGAAAAGAAAATTCGCAGAGTTGGCGAAAAAAACGAGCGCAGTATCGATTTCAGGGTTATCTCGGCAACACACTGGGACTTTACAGCAGCTTTCAACAGTAACTCTTTCAGAGACGATCTCTATTACAGGCTCGAAGAATACCCTCTCTACCTTCCTCCACTGCGTGAACGACAAGAGGATGTTCCATTGCTTGCAAAACATTTTCTCGAAGAATTTTGCAGGGCAAACAACCTTAAACAGTTGAGCTTTACCCCGGAAGCTATCGAGGAGATGATGGGGTATCAATGGCCGGGAAATGTCCGTGAACTCAAAAATGCCATCCAGCGAACCGCTATCAGTTGCAAAAACAGCACGGAAATAACTTCAATATTGCGACACAGGGGCGGACATCCGGGGAAAAACGACAAAATATTCGCACCTGGTGACACACCGGGCAAAATCGACACGGCAAGCAAACAGGAGAAAATCCTGAGGCTTGAAGAAATAGAGCGACATGCAATAGAAGAAGCGTACAAAGCATGTGAAGGCAACCCCACAAAAACCGCCCAAGTACTTGGTATAGGAAGAGCCACCCTCTACAGAAAGCTCAAAAAGTTCGGACTCAATTAAAAAAGAGACGAGCAACAAGTTACCCCAATTCCTCTTCTCGTCACTTGTCACTTGTCACTGGCACAGACTTGTCTGTGCCAATCCCTGTATGTCCGAACCCCCCATCCCCTCTTTCTGTTTGTGAAAGGGAACTCACCTCTTCAAGCTGAACATGTTCGTAACGCGCAATGATCATCTGTGCTATCCGGTCACCATGCCGCACGACAAACGGCTCTTTTCCGTAATTAACGAGAATCACCTTGATCTCTCCCCGGTAATCGGGATCTATGGTAGCCGGAGTATTAGGCAGAGATATCATATGTTTCAGTGCAAGACCGCTGCGCGGACGAAGCTGAGCCTCGTATCCCGTAGGAAGTTCAATGGCAAGACCTGTAGGCACAGGAGCTGTCGTGAAAGGCTGGAGAGTTAACGGCGCATCGAGGCAAGCGGGAAGATCCATTCCCGCCGCATGAGCCGTAGCGTAGTGAGGCAGGATCGCTTTTTTGTTTATACGAACAATGTTTACTTTTAGCATCTGGCGACTGTTGCGTGTTGGATAATCCGGATGTGAAGAAGAAGAAATATATGGAAAACAAAAAAACAGATAAAGTTTACGCGCTCGCTTTCGGTGCACACCCTGATGATGTTGAGCTTTCGTGTGGAGCAACCCTGCTTGCAATCATCGATGAAGGACAACCGGTTGCGGTATGCGACCTTACCCAAGGCGAGATGGGGACACTCGGTACGCCGGAAACAAGAAAAACCGAATCGGACCAGGCAACAATGGTTATGGGTTACCGGAAACGCATTACCCTCAATCTCGGCGACTCGAAGCTTCACTACACTGATAATGCCCTGAAAGAGGTCATCGGGGTTATTCGGCACTTTCAACCCGATGTAATATTCACCAACCCCCCTGATGAACGGCATCCCGATCACATGAAAGCTTCCCGCCTGGTGTATGACGCGGCGTATTATTCCGGGCTAAAAAAAATCAGCACAACGCACAAGGGGTGCAAACAGCAACCCCATAGACCCCGTCACCTCCTTTACTACATGCAGTTCAAGCATTTCGACCCTTCCATTATTGTTGATGTGACAACAACCTTTGAAAGGTCGAGGAAAGGAATTCTTGCTTTCAACTCACAGTTCTACCAGGAAGGAGAGACAAACAAGCCGGAAACCATGATCCAGCGAAAAGAGTTTCTCAGTGGCCTGGAAGCCCGTGCCCGGTATCTTGGTGAGCAGATAGGAGCCCACTACGGTGAAGGCTTTTGCCTGCCGGGACCTCTGGGTATATCCTCCTTCAACACTGTTTTTCCTGAAGGCTGACATCAACCTGATCAACGTGCTGTTGAGACAACGAACATGCCCTGCAGCCATTTAGCTGTCCCGCCATCGAGCAATCCTCAATGATAATCGCTTTTCACCTTGCTGTGCCCGCGAAGATATCTATCCACATAGAGAGCGGCACGACAGCCCTCGGAAGCCACGATAACCGCCTGCTTTATCTCCTTGCATATAACATCCCCTGCGGCGAAAACACCAGGTACCGACGTTGCAAAATCCGGACCGACCCTCAAACACCCTGTTTCGACAAGATCGAGCTGTTCTCCCGTATAATCAATGACCGGTGAAGATCCGGTCAGATAAAGAAATACCCCGTCGACAGCAAGCGGGGTTTCGTCCCCGGCAATGCTCAGGGATTCCACCGACGTCTTGCCGTTTATAGCTGAAATTCGCTTGTTGTAAAGCACCTCGACATTTGGAAGATACGAGAGACTTTCAACCTCCTCATCAGGAGCAGCGAATGTTGTTGTCGGACAGAGCAGATAAACCTTTCCTGCAAAACGGGACAGCACTTTCGATTCTTCCACTGCTTCCCCGGTTCTGCCCGCTACGGCAACAACCTGCCCTTTGTAAAATGCAGCATCACAAGTTGCGCAATAGCTTACCCCTGCGCCGATCAGTTCCTGTTCACCCTTTATTTCCCTGCTCTTCCCCATCGATCCTGTAGCAAGAACAATGGCTTTTGCCCTGAACACCTTGCCGCTCGCCGTAAACAGAACCTTGTCGCGATCCCCGAGATCAAGTCCGATAACCTTCTCCCTGAGAAACAGGGCACCGAAAGACTCAGCCTGACTTCTCATCAACTCCAGCAGTTCAATACCGGAAATATCCCCTCGTACACCAGGATAGTTCGCAATCACATGCGCCAGGCCAAGAGCTCCGGCATGAGGGTCTTTGTCAAGCACAAGCGTCCGCAGATCCGCTCTTGCCGTATATATGGCGGCTGATGCGCCGGCAGGCCCTCCTCCGACAATCACCACATCATAGTGTTCCGTGTTCATTCTACTGTTGAGGGTTTCAAATTATCCGGAATTCTCTAAATTCTTCAAAAGCACCTTTTCCCTGCAAAAAACACACGTCATGCAGAAAATACTATTTTCGTTATCAATTCTCCTTTTATTTTCCACACTTTCCGCCTGCAACAATAGCCCGCAGAAATATCGTTCAGACCACATTGCAGTTGGTGTCGATGCAGATTTCGACCACCTGAACCCCCTGCTTATACAGCTTTCCCTGTCAAGGGAAGTCTGCACGCTGATTTTTCCATCACTGGTTAAACCCAGTTATGACCCGGAAAAAGGAACTATCGAATTCAAGCCGGGCACAGCAGAAAAATGGGAGTTCAGTGACCAAGGCAGAAAAGCGGTGTTTCACCTCAGAAAAGATGCAGTCTGGGAAGACGGCAAGCCGGTAACGTCAAGCGACTTCAAGTTTTCCTACCGGCTCTACGCAAATCCGAAAATTGCCAGTACGCGCCAGCACTACCTCCATGACCTGCTGCTCCTCGATGACGGTAGTGTAGACTTTGATAACGGCATCGAAACACCCGACGATACGACGCTTGTCCTCAAATTCAACAAACCGATGGCTCCCGCAATCATTCTCGACCATTTCAATGACCTGATGCCTGTTGCCAAACACATTTTTGAGTCGATTCCGCCCGACGAGGTTCGCATGAGAGCCGCGGAAACACCGATCGTTGGCGCAGGACCTTTCAAGGTGAAAGAGTGGTCGCGCCAGCAGAAGCTTGTGCTCGAATCAAACGAGCTGTCCGTACTGCCACATCCTGCAGCGGTTACGACAATGAGCTTCATCATCGTTCCGGAATACACTACCCGCCTTGCCATGCTCAAGTCCGGCCAGCTCGACGCAGTTATATCTGCAGGGGGCATCAATCCCAAAGACCTTCCCGACTTGAAGCAGCGCAATCCCGACATATCGGTGAAACCGGTAAAAAACCGCTACTTTGACAGTATTGTATGGCTCAATATCGACGGCAAAAAGTACAGAACAAATAAAGAGATCAAACCGAACATTTTTTTCGGGGACAAAAAGGTGCGACAGGCCATGACCCATGCCATAGACCGTCAGGCAATCATAGACGGGTTTATGGGCCCCGACCACGCATCCATCGTCAATACCTCTCTTTCTCCCGCATATGAAACTATCAGAAACAGATCTCTGATTGCTTACGTTTATGATCCCCAAAAGGCACAATCGCTGCTCAGGGAGGCCGGATGGGAACCCGGACCCGATGGCATTATGCAGAAAAACGGCACGAAATTCTCCTTTGTCCTTGCCGCACCTGCGGGCAATCCCCGCAGAAACTATGCTGCAACAATTATCCAGCAGAACCTCCGGGAGATCGGCATAGAATGTCAACTGAAAATCGATGAGAAGCTTGTTTTCCTGAAAAACCAGAACGAGTTCCGATACGATGCTGCACTATCCGGCCTTGCCGCTGAAACGCTGCCGTTTCAGCTTATTATCTGGGGATCGGACTTCGAAAACCGTCCCTTCAACTCTTCTGCTTTTCAGAATCAGGCGCTTGACCTTGTGATCAGCCGCCTCAGCACTCCCCTTCCTGAAAGCGAAAGCCTCGCACTATGGAAAAAGTACCAGCAAATCCTGCACGATGAACAGCCGAGAACGTTTCTCTATTACTACGATGAACTTGAAGGGTTCAGCAGCAGGGTAAAAAATGTAGAGGTCAACCTCCTCTCGACACTTTATAACGCTTACGAATGGGAGCTGCATTAGCTCCCTTCCTCACATTGGGGCATCCGGGCATTTTTACTATATTCCTGAACTTTTTTTTGCAACACAATGCGTCATTAACCGGCCAAGATTTACAGGTATGCCTCGTTATACACCCGAACAGCTTGAAAAAAGAAATACCTCAGTCTGGACAACAGTACAGGTCATCCTCGCGCCCATACAGTTTATTATCTTCATTGCAGGCCTTGCGGTAACGCTTCTCTATAAGGCGGAAATCGCCATCGATAATTTCGCATGGGTAACAATATTTGTCATTCTGAAAACTTTTATCTTTCTCCTGATATTTTTTACAGGAGCACTCTTTGAGAAAGATGTTTTCGATGAATACGTTTTCGCTCCGGAGTTTTTCTGGGAGGATGTCGGCAGCACCATAGCAATCGTTGTCCACATATCCTATTTCATTCTGTTTTATATGGGCCTGGACGAGAATATCCTTATCTGGACCGCGCTCCTGGCCTATCTGAGTTATCTGATCAATGCCGCCCAGTTTCTCATCCGGTTCATCATTGAAAAACGTCATGCAAGAAAAATCCATGCACAACCCGAAGGAAGCTGATCCTGTCATGAAAGCCAAAGCCATTGTTTTTACAGGCGTCCGCCAGATAGAGGTCAAAAACGTCACCCTGAAACCGGTTTCATCAACCGATGTCATGATTGAAACCTACTGGTCATCGATCAGTACCGGCACGGAAAAAATGGCTTTTGAAGGTCTGATCCCTTCGCCTCCCTTTATTTTTCCGTTTATTCCCGGTTACGAAACAGTAGGCAAAATCACGAAGGTCGGCGCTCACGTTAACGAAAACCTTATAGGCAAGTACGCCTACATTGCGGGGTCGTTCGGCTACGAAGATGTAAACGCCGCGTTTGGCGGCGCATCACAGTTCGTGGTGTGCCCTGTCGAAAGCATTACAGTGCTTGACGGCATCGATGACCCAAAATGCGGCATCGCCCTTCCACTGGGAGCAACCGCCCTGCATTTCATGGATCTTGGCGATGTAGCCGGAAAAAAACTCCTTGTGCTCGGCCAGGGCGCCGTGGGTATCCTTGCGGTTCAACTGGCAAAGCATATGGGCGCCAGACTCGTTGCAGCAACAGAACCTCACCAGAGCCGCCTTGACTACTCTTCAGCCGATCTGAAAGTAAACCCGTCAACCCAGGACGTTTCCGCGGTACTCGCCGGAAACGAGTTTGACGTCATGATTGACAGCACCGGTGTTATGAGCGCAATCGAAACAGGCTTGCGTTTTCTGAAATTCCACGGGAAAGTGATTTTCGGAGGGTACTATCAACGGATGAATATCGATTACTCGCAAGCATTTGAGAAAGAACTTTCCTTCGTTGCCGCCCGCCAGTGGGCAAAAGGCGATCTGCTTCGGGTCAAAGAACTTATCAAGGCTAACAAGCTGCAGGCAAAAAAAATATTTACCCACTCCCGTGCTGTCGATATAGATCTTGCCGAAGCATACCATCAGGCGTTCAACGATCCCGACTGCCTGAAAATGGTTCTCAACTGGAAGGACAACTCATAGAGTCACAAACCGGAACCAGACACCGCGAAGAATTTTAACAGAGCTGTATGAAACCCCGCACTATCGCCATATACGGAAAAGGAGGAATCGGGAAAAGCTTCACCACAACCAACCTCGGCGCAACGTTTGCCCTTATGGGAAAACGGGTACTGCAGCTCGGCTGTGACCCGAAACACGATTCAACAACCTCTCTTTTTGGAGGCGTATCGCTGCCAACAGTTACTGAAGTCTTTGCCGAAAAAAATGACCGTAACGAACAGGTCCAAATCCGTGACATTGTTTTCAGGAGAGATTTGCCGGGTTTTCCGCAACCGATTTACGGAGTGGAGCTTGGAGGCCCGCAGGTTGGCCGGGGATGTGGAGGAAGGGGCATCATTTCAGGTTTTGATGTACTGGAAAAGTTAGGGCTGTTCTCATGGGATCTCGACATCATTCTGATGGATTTTCTTGGTGACGTTGTTTGTGGCGGCTTTGCCACGCCCCTTGCACGCTCCCTGAGCGAAGAGGTCATATTGCTCACAACCAACGACCGTCAGTCGATTTTCACCGCAAACAATATCTGCCAGGCAAACAATTACTTTAAAACCGTTGGCGGCCAGTCCAAACTGCTCGGGCTCATTATCAACCGGGATGACGGCAGCGGCATTGCTGAAAAATACGCAACTGCCGCGGGGATAAACATTCTGATGCGATTGCCATACAGCCCTGCTGCGAGAGATAAAGACGACAGTTTTGACTTTGCCGTAGCTCTCCCTGAAATTGGAGAAAAGTTCCGCCATCTTGCTGCAGATATTTTGGAAAGAAAGATCTCTCCCAGTGAAGCAGCCGGACTTGATTTTCATACATTTGTCCGCCTGTTCGGCGCAGTGAACGAGGCACATCCGACACCCGCAACCGACACGGAACTGATCAAACATACAACACAAAAACCCGGCAACACAACAAACGGCTCCTTGTCGTCTGACAACGCCAGACTGCTTGCCTGCGTTGACAAACTGCCTGCGTCCGAACAGGAAATCTATCGCATGATCGAGGTTGATAAAAAAAGCCCGGCGGAAACCGCCGCAATCAAAGGCGTCAGCGAAACGGAAGTCCGTGAAATTCTTTCCAGCGCGAGAACCCACCTTAGAAAACTGTTCTTTTCCAGTTGAGTAGTGACGAGTAATCAGTCAGCAGTCTTCAGTTGGCAATTGGCAGTTGGCAAGACTTTTTAAAAAACTTGTCACTTGTTACTCGTCACTTCTTCATGCTTTCGCCCGCTTGGCAGCCTTTGCCCGCTGGTTCGAGTCAAGGATCCTTTTTCTGATTCTGATACTTTCCGGTGTTACCTCGACCAGTTCATCATCGTTTATGAACTCAAGTGCCTGTTCAAGGGTCAGCTTTTTCGGCGGCGTAAGGCGAACCGCCTCATCAGCCCCGGAAGACCTCATGTTGGTAAGCTTCTTCGTCTTGCAGACGTTCAAGGTAATGTCGAACTCTCTGGTTGACTCACCGACAACCATACCTTCATAGACCCTGATATTCGAACCGATAAAGAAAGTGCCGCGATCTTCAAGCCCTGCTATCGCATAGGCAACCGACTGCCCGTTTTCTCCGCTGACCAGTGCACCGGTCTCCCTTGCAGGCAGTTTCCCCCTGAAAGGCTGGTAATCATGAAACACATGAGACAGGATACCTTCGCCTTTTGTATCTGTGGTAAATTCCTGGCTGTAGCCTATCAGACCCCTGGTAGGAATCTCAAACTCAAGCCTGACCATGCCCCCCCTCAAGGTCTCCATATGCTTCATTTCCGCTTTACGCCTCCCCATCTTTTCGATGACAACACCGTTATATTCATCAGGGATATCAATCGTTACATGTTCCACCGGTTCGAGCAGCGTGCCGTCTTCAGCCGTCCGGGTAATAACCTGAGGCCTTGAAATAGCCAGCTCGAATCCCTCCCGGCGCATGCTCTCGATCAGCACGGAAAGATGCAGCTCTCCCCTGCCTGAAACACGGAATGTGTCGGCACTTTCTGTCTCCTCAACCTGCAGGGCAACGTTGGTCATCACCTCTTTCATAAGCCTTTCGCGTATCTTACGGCTGGTAACTTCCTTCCCCTCCTGCCCGGCAAAGGGTGAATCGTTTACTGAAAAAAGCATAGAGAGCGTTGGCTTACTGATCTCGAACGATTCGAGAGCCTCAGGCCTTGCATCCGCTGCAAGAGTCTGGCCGACATTGACAGCGGGAATACCTGAAATAGCGATAATGTCGCCTGAACCGGCCTCTTTCACCTCTATACGTTGTGTCAAGTCGAAGGTAAAGAGCCTGGCAACACTGCCTTTTGCAACAGTTTCATCTTCGGTAACAACCGCAAGAGAATCACCCGGATGAATTTTTCCCCTGTGAACCCTTCCAATAGCTATCTTCCCCAGATAGTCGCTGTAGTCAAGCGTTGTCACCAGCATCTGAAAATCGTCTTCGTCCTTGTTATCCGGTGGAGGAATTTCCCTGATGATCATATCGAGCAGCAGGCTCATATCACCGTCCTCATCCTCCACGGCAGATTTCGCTATACCAAATTTCGCCGACGTAAAGAGATAAGGAAACTCCAGTTGATCCTCATCCGCACCAAGAGCAATAAAGAGATCGAGCACCTGATCATGCACCTTGTCGGGATCAGCCTGCGGACGATCTATCTTGTTGATAACAACTACAGGTTTGAGTTTAAGTTCAAGCGCTTTACGGAGAACGAATTTAGTCTGGGGCATAGGCCCCTCGAACGCGTCGACAAGCAGCAGCACACCATCGACCATTTTCAGTATGCGCTCGACCTCTCCTCCGAAATCAGCATGACCGGGAGTATCCACAATGTTGATTTTACAACCATTATAAACTGTTGCTGCATTTTTTGATAAAATGGTGATACCACGCTCTCTTTCCTGGGGATTGGAATCAAGCACACGGGCATCCACCTGCTGATTTTCCCTGAAAACCCCGGTGTGGCGAAAAATAGCATCAACAAGCGTTGTCTTTCCGTGGTCAACGTGCGCGATTATGGCGATATTGCGAATATTCTGTTTCATACTCATCTTTTTCGAGGCAAATATTTATATTCTGTTTCGATCCGGGCGAATATACATTTTTTTTCACGACTCCGAGCCGGATCTTTGAAGGATAATGTTCCCTGAAACGCCTATATCCATTGAAACTAACCTGAAGGACACTTATAATCGCCCTCACGACATTTATGGATAACGTACTACTGAACAATACGCTGCTCATCCTGCTGACTCTTGCTGTATCGCTGTTCTATATCATATCAATGACCCTTTACGGAGCTGATTTTTTCAAAGGCAATGTCTTTGCAAAAACATACAAGCAGCCTGCGCTGATTGTCACCATCGTCACTCATATTGCATACATCGGCTTCCTGACGGCCCCGGAAGGTTACAAGCTCAGCTATTCCAGTTCCATGCTCATGAGCATGGTAGCTCTGACACTTGCCGTTATCTACATGTTTATCGAGTTTTCAACAAAGACGGACAAAACCGGCTTTTTCATTCTTTCATTTTCCACGGGCGCTGAAATTCTTGCGTCTGTTCTGCTGCTCACATCATCAGGAAACGGCCCTGCATTCAGCGGTCTGGGCATAGGAATCCACCTGCTTGCCGCAATATTCAGTTTCAGTGCCATCGCCATAGCGGGTCTTTACAGCTTTCTCTATCTTCTGTTGTTTCGCCAGATCAAAAACAACAAATTCGGCTTTCTTTTTGAGAACTTGCCGAACCTCGAAGTTCTTGAACAACTCATAAAACATGCGGTTGCTTTCGGCTTTCTTTTTCTCACCATAACGCTTTTTGCCGGCGTTATCGGCTCAATTCAGACTTCGGAAGTTATAAATCTCTTTGAAACAAGACTGCTTGCGCTGATTGTCATCTGGCTGTTTTATGGCGCCAGCCTTTTTATCAAAAAGCTTTTCGGTTGGGACACGATTCATATGGCATATTTACTCATTTTCCTCTTTGTCCTCACGGCCACCCTGATTATGCTGATGAGCATTTTTTCCCCAACTTTTCACAGTACCAGCTTTTAGCTGTTTGAACTATTTGATAATTTTTCGGTTTTACGGTATATTTCTTTTTCATTGGCTTTTGAAACAGAGGCCGGTCATGTCGTTTTCAGGCAAGCCACTAAACCATTCACATCATGAACATTATTTCAGTTGGTGTAAATCATAAAACTGCACCTATTGAAATCCGCGAAAGAGTTTCTCTTTCAGAAGTTCAAGCAAAGGAATTCCTCACAAACCTGATTGACGACGGCATAGCGCAGGAAGCCATGGTGCTTTCAACCTGCAACAGAACGGAGCTGTATGTCGTTCCGGGAATGCCGGAGGTTGACGGCCGGTACCTGAAGGATTACCTCATCGCCTACAGAAATGCACACAATGAGGTTCGTCCCGAACATTTTTTCAACCGTTTTTACTGCAACACGGCCAGGCATCTCTTCGAGGTTGCAAGTGCCACCGATTCTCTGATTCTCGGTGAAGGCCAGATACTCGGACAGGTCAAGGATGGATACAGAATAGCCGCAGAAGTGCAGTCTGCAGGCATTCTCCTGACACGTCTCTGCCACACGGCTTTCAGCGTAGCAAAGAAAGTCAAGACAAAAACAAAGATCATGGAAGGCGCAGTTTCCGTAAGCTACGCCGCGGTCGAACTCGCACAGAAAATTTTCTCCAACCTTTCCATGAAGAAGATTCTCCTGGTTGGAGCAGGAGAAACAGGTGAACTTGCCGCAAAACACATGTTCCAGAAAAATGCACGGAACATTGTCATCACGAACAGAACTCTTTCAAAGGCCGAAGCTCTTGCTGAAGAACTTGGCACCAATCAGGTGCTCCCCTACGAGTCCTACAAGGAACACCTTCATGAGTTTGACATTATTATAACTGCCGTAAGCACCAAGGATTATGTACTTACGGAACCGGAGTTACAGCAAAGCATGCAGAAGAGGAGGCTCAAGCCGGTCATTATTCTCGATCTCGGCCTGCCTCGCAATGTCGATCCCGAAATCGGCAAACTCAAGAACATGTTCCTCAAGGATATTGATGCTCTGAAACATATTATCGACAAGAATCTCGAAATGAGGAGAGCCGAACTGCCTAAAGTTCAGAAAATTATCGATGAAGAACTTGTTGGGTTCGGCCAGTGGATCAATACCCTGAAAGTCCGCCCCACCATTGTAGACTTGCAGTCGAAGTTCCTTGAAATCAAGGAAAAAGAACTTGAACGGTTCCGCTATAAAGTGAGTGAAGAAGAACTTAAGCGAATGGAGCGGCTGACCGACAGAATTCTCAAAAAGATACTGCACCACCCGATTAAAATGCTCAAGGCACCGGTTGATACTGCCGACACCATACCGAGCAGGGTTAATCTTGTACGAAATATCTTTGATCTTGAAGAACAAAATCAACGAACCAAGTAATCAGTTAAACGCATAATCAGTAACCGCATTGAAAAAAAAATTACTTATTGGTACCAGATCGAGCCCTCTCGCATTGTGGCAGGCTGAGTTCACTAAAGCCGAACTTTCCAAACATTACCCGGAACTTGACATAGAGCTCAAGCTGGTTAAAACAACCGGCGATGTGCTGCTCGACTCCCCTCTTTCAAAAATCGGGGATATGGGGCTTTTCACAAAAGACATTGAGAAGCACCTGATTGCAAAAGAGATTGACCTTGCCGTCCACAGCCTGAAGGATGTCCCGACTGAAACCCCGGAAGGACTTATACTTTCAGCTTTTACCGAAAGAGAAGACACACGGGACGTCATTATCTCCAAAAACGGTGAGAGCCTGAAAACACTCAAGCAGGATGCGAAGATAGCAACAAGCAGCCTTAGGAGAACATCCCAGCTTCTCAGCCTGCGACCTGACTTCCAAATGGGAGATATCAGAGGCAACCTGAACACCCGGTTCAAGAAATTTGACGAAAGCGACTTTGATGCGATGATGCTTGCCTACGCGGGCGTACACAGACTCAATTTCGGAGACCGTATTTCCGAGATACTGCCACACGAAACCATGCTTCCCGCTGTTGGCCAGGGTGCTTTGGGAATCGAAACACGTATTGATGACGAGGAGACAAGGGAAATTGTCAAAATCATGAACAATCCGAATACCGAGTTCTGCACCAAAGCTGAAAGAGCACTTCTCCGTCACCTGCAGGGTGGCTGCCAGATCCCTATAGGAGCCTATGGAAGTTTGAAGAACAGCACACTGCACCTCCTTGCTTATGTCGGTTCTGTCAACGGCAAACGTGCCATCCGCAATGAAATCACCCTGGAGGGCTGCACTGCTCCCGAACAGGCGGAACAGGCAGGCATCGATCTTGCCGAAGAACTTCTGAAACAGGGAGCCAACGAGATTCTTGCAGAAATCAGAAAAACCTGCTGATGAAGTGTGTTCTCGTCACGCGTCCGAAACACCAGGCAGGGTCATTTGTACATGAACTGAAAAAATACGACCTGGACTCGTTTGTCTTCCCTACCATCGAGATCAGGTCTGCCTCCGGCTGGAAAATCCCCGACATTTCAGCCTATACAGGCACATTTTTTACCAGCCCCAACAGCGTCTGCTATTTTATCGAAAGACTGGCAAGCGAAGCTCCGGAAGAGCTGAAAAAGCTTCAACGTATCAAAGTTTTTGCCGTTGGAAAAACCACTGCCCGGGATCTTGCCAAGCACGGCATAACGACCGAACCTCTCCCGAAGGTTTCCGATGCGGTCAACCTTATGCAAACTATCAACCCGGATGAAATCAGGGGAAAAAACTTTCTCTTTCTCCGCGGCAGCCTTTCACTGGGAGTTATACCGGCAGTTATTACAGAACGCGGCGGAACCTGCGACTCCCTTACTGTCTATGAAAACCACCCTCCCGACCTCGAAGCAACCGAAAAGGTAAAAAAGATGGTTGGCGAAGGCAAAATCTCGTGTTTGTCGTTCACCAGCCCCTCAACAGCTCAGAACTATTTCAAGGCAGTAGGCTCTACGAGCATTCCGTCCGGTATCCTTGTTGCCGCAATCGGCAAAACAACTGCCAGAGCGCTTGAAGAACTTGGAGTACATGTAGATGTTATTCCTGAATACTATGACGGGCCACATTTTGCTGAAGCAATTGCAAAAGCGTTACATGGCAGCAAATAAGAAATCACTCGTCACTACCCATGCCCGCGTTCTCTTCGCCTGTTTCTTTTTCGAAAGGCGTACTTTCTTCTCCTGAAACTTCCTCAATACGCCGCAAACGGTTTTGAATAGCACGTGTCCTCACGCCGACAAGCTTGTCGATTTCTGTTCCTGCCTGTGTTATCCTGCCTTGGGCTTTTACGAGCACCTCGCCAAACCTGGCGAATTCGGTTTTGACCTGAGCAAGCACGCTCCATACCTCGCTGGTCCTTTTCTGAATTGCGAACGTCCTGAAACCCATCTGCAGGCTGTTCAACAGAGCCGCAAGTGTTGTAGGACCTGTTACGATGACGCTGTACTCTCTCTGCAAAACCTCAAGAAGTACGGTATTTCGTACAACCTCGGCAAACAACCCCTCGATCGGAAGGAACAGAATACCAAAATCGGTTGTCTCGGGAGGGTTCAGGTATTTATCCCTTATATCTTTGGCACACCGACGCATCTCAACCTCGATTGCTTTTGCAGCAGCCTGTACGCGCTCCTTGTCACCTGTGTCTGAAGCCTCGACAAGCCGGTAATAGGCTTCAAGCGGAAATTTTGAATCTATAGGAAGATAAACAGCATTTCCCTCATCGCCCTTTCCCGGAAGCTTTATCGCGAATTCAACCCGTTCACGCTGGTGTTTTCCGATCATAACATTTTCACCATACTGTTCGGAAGAAAGCAAACCGGCCAAAAGACTCTGCAACTGCATCTCACCGAACACTCCCCGAGTTTTAACATTTGCAAGAACTTTTTTCAGGTCTCCGACACCGGACGCAAGAGTTTTCATTTCACCCAACCCCTCATGCACCTGACGCAGGCGGTCACTGACCTGGCTGAAAGATTCACTCAAGCGTTTTTCAAGTGTCGACTGCAGCTTTTCATCCACTGTCCTCCGCATCTCTTCAAGCTTGATCTCATTCCGGTCCTGCAAGGTCTGAAGGCGTTTTTCAACCGTATCCCTTATGTTTTCCAGCTTCCGTGACGTATCCTCTTTCAAAGCCTCCTGCCTTGAGAGAAGCTCACTGACATTCCTTCGCTGCAGTTCATCCTGCCGCATCACATGTGCACCCAGTGTATCCTCAAAAGACTTAAGGGCGGACGTGTGCTCAGCACGGCTTTCCTGGAATGAATGTGCGATTTCCAACCTGTTACGTTGAAATTCGTTTTTCTGTTCATCCCGGAGTTGCTCCAGCTCGGAACGCAGCAAGCTTTCGCTCTGCTGAAACATATCTGCCGAAAGTCCTCCTTTATTACCAACAAGAAGGATAAGCAGAACAACGATCAGAAGAATGATAACTGCTACAAGGAGGTAGATTGTCATGGAGTTGACGGAATTGAAGTGACCAATTTCGAAGACAAGTCAAAATTGTTGATTTGTTTGCCCGCTGAATTGTCCCAAGATGCAATCAGGCTTGATTTCCCGGCGAACCAGGATGATATGATGAGAAATCAGACAATCTCTGCAGCCAGCTTGTCCCCAAGAATGCCGTTGGCGCTTACCAGACCCTGGCCGTAAATTGTTGTCTGACCGGTATAGTCAAAACAGCGACCTCCCGCCTCGATAACAACCGGTATAACGGCAGCGCAGTCCCATGGGCTCATAATCTTGTCAACCGCAACCTCCGCTCTTCCTGAAGCAACAAGCATGTGACCGTAACAATCTCCCCAGCCCCGCACCAGCCCCGCATCATGACGAAGCCTGTCTACGGGATGCTCTGAGGGAAGATCCAGAAGGTATTCTTTCTCGGTGAAAACAACGGTTGCATCACGGTAATCCGATATTCCCGAAACCCGTATTGCGTCGCCGTTCATAAAAGCGCCGGAACCGGCTTCAGCATAATACATTTCATCAAGGGCCGGAAAATTAACCACACCCAGTTTGATCTTGCGATCGACCTCCAGACCGATCATGACCCCGTACAAAGGGACACCATGTATAAAAGACCTTGTCCCGTCAATCGGATCGAGAATCCAGCGGCGCCCGTTAACCGATAGTTTTTCCTCAAATTCTTCCCCGAATATCCCGTCATCGGGAAAAACACCTGTTATGCGCTCACGAATCAGCTCTTCGGCTTTTCTGTCTGCTTCAGTAACGGGAGTATCATCCCTTTTGGCATCAACCTTGAGAGATTTGCTGCGATAGAACGAGAGGGTGAGATTTCCAGCCTCTTCTGCAAGTTTGACGGCAAGTTGCAAGTCTTCAGTCATCGCGTTACATTCCTTCACCCAGAGGATGCCTCTGTTCAAAATCCCTTACAGCAATGTTTATATCCCTATCGGACGGCTTTATGGCGTTTATTCTCGAGACAACTCCGGAAACACCCCGGTAGACATCATTCCGTTCTTTTTCGGTAACAGAAGAAAAAACCGATCCCAGATGCTTGCGTGTGACATGAACGGAGAGTTCATAGTTGCCGGTTTCATAGAGTGCCGTATAGAAATCCTGCACATTCCGGTCGAGAATGTCTGAAAGCACTTCCAGGTGAAGAGGCTCCTGCAGATAACTGTAAAAGCTGATCTGCAGCCGGAGAAGCGGGTAAGTTCTCAGTGAAAGATAGGAAATACGCATACCGTAGGTCTTGTTCGTGATGTCATGAGCAATTCCGCGGGCCTCCTGCTCAACTCCTGAATACCCGAGATCAATGAGAATCCTTGGAGTACCGGAAAGTTCCGTTATTGCCGGCATATTGAATTCAAGCATGCCCGGGTAACCAAAAACACGAAGGTGTTCACCTGTTATCGATATGGTTCCGGGCGAGTCGGAAAGCTGCATCGAGGTAGCCTCCCCGGGCGGAAGACTTTTGATGACATCGGAGTACTGAGGATCGGCATCAACAAGCCTTTGACCCTTCGTCATGTGTTCGAGTTGTGCAAACAGTTGCCGTATATCGTTTACCTCAACTTCGTCTTTATCCCGAGACGCCTCGAAACGTTTTCCAAATGGTTTTGTAAAAAAAGGCAATTGTGGCTGCAATTAAAATGGTTTTCTTTGCAATATACATAAAGCACCGAGAACAGAGGGCATGCTCAGTTCGCCTTTATCCACTGACTGATTTTCATCAGCAGCACTTTCGTATCAACAGGTTTCACAAGGTAATCATTCATACCGGCACGCATAGCCTCTTCTATTGAACCTTCGTCCGAGTCGCCGCTGAGCCCGATCACCGGTATGGTGGACACATCGGGGTCCCTGGACTGACGAATGCTGTTTGTCGTTTCTATACCATCAGCCAGGGGCATCCTGATATCCATTAACACAAGATCAAACGATCCGCTTTCGAGTTTTTTCAGCACATCATTTCCGTCAACAGCCTCATCGATAAGCATACCGTATTTTTCAAGAACCGTTTTGAGAGCAATCCTGTTGAAAGAAGAATCGTCAGCAATAAGCAAAGATGTTCCCTTAAGATCTTTTGCAGAAACCTTTTGAAGATCCTGGAACACAGTGGCAAGCTGCCTGACCAACTCCGTTTGTAAACATGGCTTTGTAATCAGTCCCTGCATACCAGCTTTTTTTGTTTTGCTGCGGGCGATATAGTATGGCGCAGCCGTATATGCCACAATCGGAACCAGGGCGTTCTCTTCGCCTGCTTCCCCTTTTCTGACCATCGTTGTCACCTCGTAACCATTCATGAAAGGCATCTTAAGGTTCATGATAACAATATCGTACAGGGCTCCTGAAAGTTTTTCGAGTGCATCCTTTCCGTTTTCCGCTTCATCTACTTTTACGCCCAGTGCAGTGAGAATACCTCTTACAGCCACCCTGTCGGCCTGTTCATCATCGACCACAAGAATGCGCTTGTTTTCAAACAACTCCCTGTTTTTAGCGATAAGCTCATCACGGTTCTGTTGAAGTTCAGCATCGGAGACGACAGGAAATGTCAAGGTAAATTGAGTGAATTCCCCCTCAACGGAATCGCAGCTGATATCCCCGTCGAAAGCCTGCATAATACGTTTGCAATAAGACAGACCAAGCCCTGTTCCTCCTTTTTTACCCGATGTAAAGTAGGCATTGAACAACTTGTCAAGGTTCTCAGGAGGAATTCCAGGACCGGTGTCCTTGACTCTCACCTTGTTGAATCGCCCTCCTTTTTCCAGGGTAATGAAAATTCTCGCCTCGGGATAGGGTTTAAGAAAATACAGCGCGTTCATTATCAGATTGAAAAGCACAAAAACATACATGGTCTCCCCGACCCTGAACATAAAGTCCTCGTTTCTGTCGAAAATGATTTTTTCCTGCTCTTTTCGCGATTCAAAGCCGTATTCATCAATCGCCTTCTGTGTAACAACAGCAGCCGATGCATAGATAAAGCTGCTCTTGTCTATCGGTTTTTCCCTGACCTCGTCAAGGATCATGGTTATAACCTGTGAACCACGCTTTACCGCCACCTGACTCTGGGCAAGATGCTGATAAAGCCTGTCGAGAGTGTAGTCGCTGATCGGAGCAGACAACCTTCCGGGATGATAGCTGGGCAGATATTGTTCGATAGCTTCAAGGTTATTCCTTACCTGTCCAAGGGGATTTCGCATTTCATGTGCAATACTTCCTGAAAGCACCTGCAAAGCCGAATTTTTTTCCAGCGCTATCTGCCCTTTTTTGTTACTGTAACTGAAAAGATAACCAGCCACAACAGTAAACAAGATTACAATTGAATACAGGGGAATATTAAAATCCGGATTGAGCTGCGCATCGGGCGAGGTTACAATAAAAAAGAGGATTGCAGTCAAAATCCCGACAAGAAGATCAAAAAGAAACATCAACCAGTTTGGCACGTAGGTGATCAACACAAAGATCATGAAAATCTCCCAGTACAGCCAAAGTTCATGGAAATCGTTTTTCAGCAAATAGACGGTAAATATAAAAGGCAGGGTAAAAATGATTACAAAATGCCAATAAACTTGAAAATAGCGCTTAGCATCTTCCGACAGTTGAACACCAATAAGAACAGACAAAGACAAAAAAGCCGCCATCATCCTCAATGCAAAACTCTCATAAGGAAGATGGAACACATACTTGAAGATAAAATAAAAGAGAAAGTGAGCCGGAGCGCCCAAAACTGCCGCGATAAAAATATTAAGCGGGGATATCTGGGTACCTTCCCGCACGTTCTTTTTTATGTACCTGACAAAACTCACACTGGTGTATCCCCTTGAATCGCCAGGTCAACCGTCTCAGATGCCGCCCTGAAACACGCCTCCAATGAAGCCCCGCGACGGTAATCCCCGGTTAAAAACAAACCTTTGACCGGTTTGACAAGCTCATCCAGCTCTTCAAGCATCCGGTAGTGAAAGGGTGAATAGGCACAAAGACCCGGAGTAATATACTTGTACAGAAAAAACTGCCTGTTGTTTTTTCTGATATTGAAATATGGCTCGATGATCTTCTCACCGAGAGAAACAACATCTTCAGGGGCCATCTCCTGTGTTATCCCCGACCTGGCTGTCTTTCCGCTGAAAGTATACCTGACAATGTCAAGGTCATGAATACCATAGGCACCTGCATTACTCAACGAAGTCGACCGGTCAAACACCATAGCCCGTTGCATGCTCGAAAAAACATCTTCACGATACTGTACAATGGCTACGGCAACCGGGTAATATCGCACTTGCCCAAGCAGCTTTGCAAGCCCCGGCAGGATACCGCTGAACAGTGCCGATGCCTGTACAGCAGGCAAAGCAACGATGACCTTGCTGTATTCCGCCCTGGCACTTTTCTCGTCGTGAGTGTAATCAAGCACAATCTTTCCGTTACTGCGGCCAAGAGCCCTGACATGGTGCCTTGTAAGTAATTGCACCGATTGTGCATATGCCCGAAAACGATCAAGCATACCCTGCATGCCTTGTCGCAGTTGCTCATAGCTGTCAAGTACCAAGGCAAGATTTGAGCCGAAATTTCCCGGAAAACACTCATCAGGTTCGGCTCCGTTCATCCGAACCGTTAGAGGACGCACAAGATGATCGGCACAACTTTTCGGGAAAAAAGAAGCAAGGGACTCCTTATCGAACCGGTCTGCAATCGCATTGAAGTAAGAGGTATTTAAAAATCCCTGCCCATAATCCTTGTGCACCGCCTGCAGGAGGGGTAAAAGTTTCAACGTCCCTCCGAAACCGGCAAGCGAGAGCACACGCAAGATATTGAACAACCGCTGCTTTTCCTTGTTGAGCCTGACAACCCGGCCGTTAATAACCTGGGAAGTATTGAACCCGAAATACTCAAAGTCCAGCCCTCCGATCTCCGTGACAAACTCACGAAATCTCCGGTATTTACGCCCGATGTTCTTCCCACCGAAATCAAACCATCTTTCACCCGTGCAACCACTACCTATCCTGCCGCCGATCCGGTCGCCCGATTCGTAAAGATCGACGTCCACACCATATTGCTGGAGATAAAATGCAGCGGCAATACCCGATATCCCTCCACCGATAACAGCTGCCTTACTCATGGATCAACCGTTTTGCTCATTGCCTGTACTTTTGACATAAACAAGCGCTTGTTCCTTGCGGAAAGCTTTTCGGTTCTTGTACGGTGCCTGTCATAACGCTCACTATTCATAAAAACAACTGCACTCAGAGTCGCTTCGGCACATAACTTCCCCCACTGGAAAACCTGGCAGATTGCAAAACTGTCTTTTTCCCCCATCTCCCGGGGAATTGTATAGGACGTGTAAGAGCGCATTATTACGGGAGCCGTGTGCTCAATATAATTATAAAAACTGGTACAATAGGACATAAGGGTCATTCCTCCGGCAGCAGGCAATCCGCTACTCAGATGAGTCGTAGCGATACCTGCCTGCCTCATGGCCTCGAGAAGCAGCATTCCTTGCACGTGGTCTGACTCATGGTCAAACTTCAGTTCCTCGGTATGCTTGAGCATGTTATAGTAAACAAGCCTCCCCGCAAAGTACGGCTCGGAAAGAAGCGCATTAGCCGAGTTGGTCTTGTGAACCACTTCAGGATCGACAATCCCAGGAGCGACATCCCCGTCTCTCACAGCAAGAGGACTTTCCAGCAATCCGGAAATATCCAGCGGGATTTTCCTGAGCAAGGATGTAACTGTTTCCGCTTCAGCTTCGGCAAGAGCCTCGTTGGCAAGAGAAACCTGTACATCCTCGAGTTTCTTCAGCAACTCAAAATGGGAGTAGCGATATTCCGGCGAGATATACATCTCGCATGACGCACCAAGAAGCCCGTAGTATAGCATCAGTTCAGCGAATGACGCAACTTTTACAACATTCCGGGCACTGTGACCATCGGGAAGACTGTCACCTTCAAAAACAAGAGTATAGTTCTTGCCGCCTGGAACAGAACTCAGGAGCCCCTCGCCCTTTCTGTTCTTCCATTTATGCCTCAAAAGCGGCAACCTTTCAGTAGTGTCACAAAACAACGGCTCATTTACCAAATGTTGCCTCTGTGATGAAACGCCTTGCTTCAACATCATAACCTCCTGGGGAATTCATTTAAAAACTGGAAAAAGTAATAAGTAAAATGTGGGGAAAAGCGACGCAAAAATACAAGATCATCATGACATCTTTATATGAAAGAACAAAATTCACGTAAAACCCCGTTTATAACATAATCTTATTTTAATATTTCTAACAACCATACAATAATTATCAGACCCGAAAACGAAACAACGTTTCTGTTCTTTATACTATTTCACGTGTTTGTAACGATCAATATCACAGCGATCTTAGTTTTCGCACCGGCAACGCAGTACAAAATGCACCGAACCCCGGAGAAAAAAACGATGAAACCCTGAAAACACAATGCAAAATACCGGTACCGCAACCAAAAGCGGGCACTGATCCTTATTTGCATCAAATGATAAGGCGAGCTTCCCTGTATTCGGGATATCCTGCCTGACTAATACGGGTGAAGATGAGGGCGGGGAAATGTTTCGGAATCGAAAACAGAAGCAAAAACAAGCTCTGCGGGATAACGCGAACTCATACCAGCAAGGAAATATCAGTACATAAGAAACAACTACTCAATATATTCAGGTACATTTTTCCGGCACAAGCTCATATGCGGCAATACAGCGCAGGAGATTTACCGTTCAGTGAAGTACCGGCTTCTGCGTTTTTGACATGCAGAAAAAGATTTACCCCTAACGGCTCACTAAAGACCTGGACATTCCAGCTATCTATTCCCGCATCTGTTGCAAGCCCAAAAAGCTGTTGCCTGGTACGATGCACAAGGAACCATTTTCCAAACAGCTCCATATATTTCCGAGACGGGTTCTCGATGGAAAAGTTCCCGATAAACAGCTCGCCGCCCGGATTAAGACATAAATGGAGTTTACGCAAAAGAAAAACAAACTGCTTGTCATTGAGATAATCAAACAGACCGGCAGACCAGATCACATCATAACTGCGGACAGGACTGAATCTGAATGCATTCTTGTTGACGAAGCTGATCCTGTCCAGGTATGATGAACATAATCGTGATGCATATTTAATCGCGTCCTTATCAAAATCAACACAATCAAAGTATACATTTGCATCCGGATTATCCTGAAAAAACTCCAGCATGTCTCTTCCGGGACCGCTTCCAACATTGAGCACACGAACCTCTTTTCTTTTTTTACTGAATGATGCCAGCATCTCCAGAAAACACTGCTTTCTGTTTCTTACAGCCATTGGTGCTTTTTGGAAATGAAAAAATTCATCCCATTTTACCAGATTTTCATTCTCTGATTTCCATTCGAGATAGATTCTGTCCATTATTTCATAATCGCCCGGATAACCATGGGGTTTTTGAAAAGCAAACCCCTGCATTGTTTCAGTAGTTAAAACCGGACTGAGCACATCGAGCAATTCATTGTATTTTTTGCCATTGATCGACGGTTGTTGCAGAAAAGTACCGAGACGCTCAATTTCGGCATGTAAAGCAGAATAATCTGACTTTTCAGGTCCGTCCTGGGCGATTATTTTTTTTATTAAATCCACCGCTTTACTCCTTATTGCTTTGTTTTGCATCAACGAAATGTGTCGGAAGAAGTGATACAGGAGTTTTCATGTGTACAGTTTCATTTCATTTCCGAGACTTTACCAAATGCCTGATTTTGCTTATCAAAAGCCTGGTATCAACAGGTTTACAAAGAAAGTCGTCCATTCCTGCTTCATGTGCTTCCATTAATTCTTCCTCATCCGAGTCCCCGCTGATACCTATAATGGGTATATCGCTGTTGCCGACAAAACCTTCCTGGCGAATGCACCGTGTCGTCTCAAAGCCGTTAAGCCCGGGCATCTGAACATCCATCAGTATAAGGTCACAATCATGACCGTTATTCCTCAGTTTTTCAAGTGCTCCATTTCCGTTTACCGCCTCTATGCTCCTGATATTGAACTTTTCAAGAATCCCTCTGAGAGCAATCCTGTTAAACGACGAATCATCAACAAGCATTACCGTTATACGAGAAGAATCATGATCATTACTGCTGACAAGACCTTTGTCGTTCAGGTTTCTTGCCAGAAGATTGATCAATTCGGGTTCCGCAACCGGTTTTGAGATAAAACCCTGCATTCCTACTTTTTCCGTTTTCCCCCTGGCAACATAGGTAGGAACCGCGGTATGACCGATAATTGGTATGTTTTTCGACAATATCCCCGCTTCCCCGTTCCTTATCGCCCTTGCCGCTTCGAAACCGTTCATTACAGGCATACTCAGATTCATTAATATGATATCGTAATGATTTTTTTTCAGCATCTCCAGCGCTTCCTTGCCGTTTCCGGCTTCATCAATAATCACTCTGAACGGTTTGAGGTAGTTCTTTACAGGCACCCTGTCCTGAACCTCATCATCGACAAGAAGAATGCGCTTGTCCTGGAATGCCTCGAGATGGTCCTCAACCATTGATTTCCTGAATTCAGCAAGTTCCTGCTCACCGATAACAGGGAACGACAGGGCAAACTCCGTATACTTTCCATGCACGGAATCACACTCAATATCTCCACCGAAAGCCTTCATAACACGTTTGCAGTATGCAAGGCCAAGGCCGGTTCCGCCTTTTCTCCCTGAAGTAAAAAATGCATCGAAAAGCTTGCTTAGATTTTCGGCAGGTATACCCGGCCCGGTGTCTTTCACATAAACCTTGTTGAATTTGTCTCCTTTCTCAAACCGGACATAGATTCGCGCGTCAGGGTAAGGTTTTATGAAATAGAACGCGTTCATGATGAGATTGAAAAGCACAAAAACATACATGGTCTCATCTGCCTTGATGAGAAAATCACCCTTACACTCAAAGGATATATGCTCTCTTTCGGCTTCATTCTCGTAACTGTATTCATCAAGCGCCTTCCTTGTAATCCCCTCTGCAGAGAGATAGTAAAAGTCCCTTATGTCAATCGGCTTGTTTTTAACCTCGTCGAGGATCATGTTGATAACCTGTGTGCCGCGACTGACAGCCATCTGACCTTGTGCAACTCTCAGGTAAATGCGGTCAAGTCCCTTTGCTGATATGAGTTCGGCAATCTTGTCCTGATGGTAGATCGGGAGCTCCTGCAAGATACTTTCAAAGCACAGCTTTACCTGTCCAAGAGGATTTCGCATTTCATGAGCGATACTTCTTGCAAGTGCCTCAAGTGCCGAATTTTTTTCCTGGGCCACGAGACCTTTTCTGTTGCTTAAACTGAACATGTAACCGGCAACGATTGAAAAGACCACAACAATGGAATACAGGGGAATATTGAACTGAGGATCAAGCTCCACAACCGGAGTCGTCAGCAGATAGAAAACAATAGCTGCGGCCACGCCAATAGTTAAATCAATGAGGAACATCAGCCAGTCAGACACAAAGGAAATAAGGATAAAAATCATGAATATTTCCCAGTACAACCACAATTCATGAAAATTGTTTTTCAGCAGAAAAACCGTAATAATGAACGGTAGGACATATATGAGCATGGCATGCCAGTATAGAGGAAAATACTTGCCGAGAAAATCAGGCTTTTTGAGCTTGAAAAGCGCACCGAGGCAAAGCATTACCGCAACAAGACGTACAGGAAGACTCTCCCAGGGTTGATCAAAGTATTTGAAAACGAAGTAGAAACTGAAGTGCGCAGGAGCCCCAAGAAGAGCAGCCGCTATGATATTAAAGCGTGAAATCTGTGTGCCTCGATTAAACGAGTCCTTAATATACTTGGCGACATTCATATACCGCCCCCCGTTCCAGACATCTCAACCATGTCACCGGAAGGCCCCAAACTGCCCTTTATAGAAGTGTCAGAAAAGAACTCAGTTCCAGAAGAAACCGGAAAACCATCGGCACAGGCATCCAAGTAATCCTGAGACAACAACTTGTCGCTATTCATTACTATCCAGACTCCATTTACGAATTGGGGGAAACAGGTGATCGATGGACGCCATAAAGAAAGCCCTTTCAGAAAGAACACACGTGAGAGAATATTTTTCAGGGTTCAGGGCTTCCGATAAATCAGCAAATGCATACCATCTCGGAAGTTAATATAAACATATATAAAAAAATAAAGTATCTGGATGGGAAAAAAACTCAAAAAAGAATTGATTGTGCATTTATTAATTTCTACCGGCTCTCATGTTCATACCCGGGAGATTTTGCTCGCAAGGCTTCTTGATGTTGCCAGTTTTTCGTATTTTTGGCTTTTCAGCAAACCAAATCCATCCAGAACATGAGTCAGACAGATTTATTGAATATTGTACACCGACCGAGAAGACTTCGCAGAACTCCTGCAATCAGAAATCTTGTGCAGGAAAATACACTCTCGAAAAGTGACCTCGTTTTCCCGTTGTTTGTCTGCCCCGGCACCAATGTGGTAGAAGAGGTTCCCTCAATGCCCAACAGCTTCCGCTACTCTATTGACAATGCAGTAAAAGAGTGCCAGGAACTCTCGGACCTGGGCATTCAGGCAATCGATCTGTTTGGCATCCCGGAAGAAAAAACCGAAGACGGCCGTGAGGCTTATAATGATAACGGTATCATCCAGCGTGCTATCCGTGCTATCAAGGAAGCCTTGCCCGACCTTTACATCATGACAGACGTCGCTCTCGATCCGTTCACCCCATTCGGTCATGACGGCCTGGTCAAAGACGGCATCATTCTCAACGATGAAACCGTCGAAGTACTGTGCAAGATGTCCATATCGCATGCTAAAGCGGGTGCGGACATGGTTTCGCCGAGCGATATGATGGACGGCCGTATCGGCGCGATTCGGGAAGCCCTGGACGACTCGGGGCACTCGGATGTCGGCATCCTTTCGTATGCGGCGAAATACTCGTCGAGCTTTTACGGGCCGTTCCGTGACGCACTCCACTCGGCACCGCAGTTCGGCGATAAATCCACTTACCAGATGGACCCGGCAAACTCCGACGAAGGCATGAAAGAGATCGAGCTGGACATCATGGAAGGAGCAGACATCGTCATGATCAAGCCTGGACTCGCTTATCTTGACATCGTTTACAGAACCAAGGAAAGGTTCGACGTTCCGGTTGCCGTGTACCACGTTTCAGGCGAATACTCGATGGTAATGGCCGGAGCGGAAAAAGGCTGGATAGACGGAGACAGAGTCATGATGGAATCCCTGGTTGCGATGAAACGCGCGGGTGCCGACATTATCTTTACCTATTACGCAAAAGAAGCCGCAAAAAGGCTGCCCTGATTTGCCGCGACACCGACATTGTATCTCTACATCCCGGCTGCAGGCATGCAGCCGGTTTTTTTTGCTTTAATGAACTGTAACAGGTTTGCGTTTGAGGCACAACTGGATAGAACACTATGATCAGATACTTTACAGCAGGAGAATCGCATGGACCGGCACTTTCGGCAATTGTTGAAGGACTTCCTTCGGGAATAACGATTACTCCTGAAGATATCAACAAAGAACTTGCCCGGCGCCAGCAGGGATACGGAAGAGGCGGGCGCATGAAGATCGAGACCGACAGGGCAGTTGTGCTGTCCGGAATACGTTTCGGAAAAACCATCGGTTCTCCGATAGCCTTCGAAATAGAGAACCGGGACTGGAAAAACTGGATGGTAAAAATGGCCCAGTTTGAAAAACCGGATGAACAAATCCCGGCCATCAGCATACCAAGGCCTGGTCATGCTGACCTTACCGGCATGATCAAATACGGTTTCGGAGATATCCGCCCGGTTATAGAACGTGCGTCCGCCCGTGAAACCGCTGCACGCGTTGCGGCCTGCTCGCTTGTAAAAGCATTCCTCAGATCGGCAGGAATTCAGATAGGCAGCTATGTTTCCTCCATAGGGCCTGCGGGAGAAACCTCACCTTCACCACGCCTTCAGAACCTGCTTGCCGAAGGCGCTGAAACATTGGCGAAAGCCGCCGATAACTCCTGTGTGCGGATGCTGGAACAGGCGGATGAAGAAAACGCCGTTGCCGCCATCGACAAGGCAAAAGAAGAGGGGGATACTCTCGGTGGCATCATCGAACTGTTCATCACAGGCGTTCCGATGGGCTTGGGCTCCTATGTGCAACACGACCGCAGGCTCGACGCGGAACTTGCCTCTGCACTCATCTCGATACAGGCCGTAAAGGGTGTAGAGATCGGCACAGCATTTGAAAATGCAGGAAAACCCGGATCACAGGTGCATGATGAACTTTTTCCCGGCAAGAAAAATGGCCCTGTCCGCAAAACAAACCGTGCCGGAGGCCTGGAAGGAAGCATGACGAACGGGGAGATCATTCATCTCAGAGCCGCAATGAAACCTATTGCCACGCTGATGTCACCGCTGCACTCCTTCGACATAACCTCGATGGATACCCATCTTTCACACATAGAACGTAGCGATACCTGTGCGGTACCTGCCTGTAGCGTTATCGCCGAAGCTGTCGTTGCACCGGTAATAGCGAATGCATTGCTTAGAAAAACAGGAGGAGACCATCTTGCAGAAATCCTCGAAAGACTTGAGGCATACAGGAACGAAATAGCTGAAACGTTCAGACGGTAACCACGGATCATTCCTGGCGCCGTCTGGCGCTCAGGCGCTGGTTCATCTCCAGAGAAGGTTCTGCCACCTCGGTTCTGCCGACAATCTGTGCGGGAACACCAGCAACAGTATAATGTGACGGTACGTTATCGAGTACCACACTGCCCGCACCCACTTTTGCCCCTTCACCGATTTCGACATTGCCGAGGATCTTGGCTCCCGCACCGATCAGTACAGACCTTCTCACTTTAGGATGCCGGTCTCCGGTTTCCTTGCCGGTTCCCCCAAGCGTAACCTCATGCAATATCGATACATTATCCTCAACCACTGCGGTTTCACCGATAACAAGGCTTGTAGCATGATCGAGCAGAATTCCTTTACCTATTCTTGCAGCAGGATGTATATCGACAGCGAACACTTCGGACATCCTGTTCTGCATGAGATACGCCATCGGCTTGCGATCACTGCTCCACAACCAGTGCGCCAGACGGTGAGCCTGAAGAGCCTGAAACCCCTTTAAAAACAGCATAATCTCGAAATAGTTGACCGCAGCAGGGTCCCTGTCGAGTGTTGCCGTAAGATCAAACACCGCCATTTCTACGGCTTCAGGGTTCTGTCCGTAAAAATCATCGAACAGACTCTGCAGCACCTGGGGAGGAAAATGTTTCGACGCAAGCTTTACCGAAAGCAACATCGCAAGAGCCGAAGCAAAATCATCGAAGCTCAGAATATGCTGTTCCAGAAAATGCTTCATGCAAGGCTCCCGCTCACTCTCGCGTCTGGCCTCCGAGCGAATAACCGACCATATATGCTCTGCTGTCATGTCTGTTTGCGTGTAACTGTTAATAATGATTAGCTGAACGGCCAGATGGCTTGAGAGCTTCAACCCGCACCAAAGGCGCCTCGTACCATAATAAATGTATATTCACCATCAATAAAAGCTTTTATCTACAGAAAGTTTCAGATGTTTGCCAATCAGTTACTATCCAGACTTTTTTGTCCTACCCAAAAGCATAACGGACAGCTATCATGCCCCCGCACCCATCCCGCTCTCTTGCTATCCAGCCAACCAGCCACCTCATCATCAAGCCATGGAGTTATCTTGGCGAAATCCTTTTTTTTCCGTACACTTCGCCATTCCGGAGCACGTTATCATACCCAAGGTCCATAATGATGATTATATCACGAAAAATCGAACTTGATTACGGCCATACACTGCCCAACAGTTTTTCCTTCTGCAACCAGTTGCACGGGCACAGGGGCACCGTGATTGCAACTGTAGAAGGCCGCATTATCGACCGGAAAGGTGACCCGCAGGAAGGCATGGTGATGGATTTCAAGTTCCTCAACGACATCATGATGCAATATGTCCACGACGTGCTCGATCACGGTTTTGCCGTCTGGAAAAACGACCATGAAGATCTTGCGTTTATCACAAAGCGGAACAAACGTGTAGTGATCACCGACGAACCGCCAACCGCCGAAAGCCTTGCCAAATGGGCTTTTCACCAGATCCAGCCTCACCTGCCGGAAAACGTCACTCTAAAAAACCTCCGCTGGTACGAAACACCGAATAACTGGGCCGACTATAGCGGCGACGAGTAAATACAAAAACCCGAACAATGCCGGGCTTTTGCGCATATTTCAAAGACCTTTTCTCAGCAGCGTTATTCAAACAACTCCATCGGCCTTTCATTATAAACCTTACCTTCTAAGATCCTTCCTGCAGCTTTTTTATTCATACCACCCCATTGTTTGAAAAAGAAAGGAACATTAGCAGCCTGACATTGCTCACGGATTTGCAAAACCCACCCTTCTCGCATCGGCCGAGCACTTCTTCCGCTTTCGCCTCCAACAATAACCCAATCGATCCCGCCGAGATTCAAGTCTGGCAAAGCTTCAAGAAGAGGTTCACAGGAAAGAAATTTGACCCTTGCCTTTGTTTCCCTCAATTTTTCGATCCGATGCATTGTATCCCGATTTTCAACGGTCACACCCATCCAAATGTTATGATACCAGTGAAGCAAATCTTCACTATCATAATACCCGAGAACATCAGCCCGTTTTGTCAGCACCTGAAAAACATGCTGGGGACAACACTGCATTACACCGAAAACCTGCTGAATGTATTTGATATCAATATCCTTATGAAACAGATCGCTCATTGAGTTGACGAACACAACCCGTGGTTTTCTCCACTTAAACGGCTCTTTAAGCACGTCAGGATGCATGGTGAGTTGAAACCCGTTTCGGTATTTCTCAACCCCCATTCCCTGAAGACGCCTCGCAAAAGATTCCGCATAACAATACCTGCAACCTTCCGACACCTTGTCACATCCAGTCACCGGATTCCATGTCACTTCCGTCCACTCTATATGAGTCTGCGCCATTTCTAAGGCCTTTTAATAATTTCGGCTGCTATCTTCTTTGCCACTTTATTGTTAGAGGCAAACACAAAATGATAAATTGGCACATTACGGGTATTGCACAGAACAAGAGGAGACTCTGTAACGTAACCCCATACCATTTTCAATTGCCGGATGTATAATGCAGCAATATGGTGAATAGCATCACTGATTTTCTTCATAACCTTTTCATCCCCAAATAGCGTGGAGACCGTATCCTCTTGAAAAAACTCAGCTTTGATTTCCTCTTTTGATAAACCAAAGAATGACTCAAGTCGTTCGATATGCATTAACTTTCCTGCCTTGTCAAGCAACCGGTTTACAATAACCCCTGTTGGAATGAGAATCCAGACATCCGAACGAGTGCCTTTTAAACCTGCAATTGCATCCCAGTCTATATGCATCCCGAATGGATCAAGAAAAACAAGTGCAGCATATTTTTCAGGCGATTTTATCATGGCATCAGCCAGTTTTTTCAAGGCAACATTGCAATCTTCCGGTTTGAATATGAGTTTCTTTTCCTCAGCCTCGTCTAATATGCGGAGCTTTTTTTCCAACTTTTCGAGACTTTTCCGATCGTCAATGAAATAGTAATAATCAAAACTTTTTTCAAGCCGAATAACCCTTTCAGCTGCACCTTTGTAAAACTCTTCCTCTTCCTGAGTAATATTCAACTGCTCATACTGTGGTGTTTTTACATCTTTTCTTGAACCCGTACCTGCAAAACCATCAAAGTATATGGTTTTCCAATACGGGTTTTTCTGCATAATGGTCAAATATGCATTGACATATCGCTCAAAGGCATCGAGTTTTTTTTCTGTCCAAAGACCACCCCATCCGCCAGAAGACTCTTGCACAACCAAAATCTGCTTTTCAACCATATAGCATTTTCTTTTCCTAATGCCTGTTTTTCGTTTTCAAAAATTCGATAGTGATGAAAATAAAAAGAAGCTTCAATCAAAGATTCACATCAACTAAATGCGCATAATACATCAAATATACGCAACAAACGAAGCAACAAAAAAGCCTGCAACCGGGCACATTCCAAACTCCCCCTTTCAACCCCCCCGCAAATGCAAAAGCCCGGACTGAGCCGGGCCTTATCAGTCACAGCTCGATATACACCCATTCTAAAAAGCTGTTAACTCATCATAAAAAAGGCAAATAGCAATCAAAAAACTTGTTATTACACATAATTTTCGTTAACATTATTCCTTTTGTACGTGATTATTGCTCATTTTTCATCATCAAAAACAAAGGGGGATTTCAAATGAAAAAACTGTTGCTAACTGTATGCATTTTGCTTCCTCTATGCGTCACTTTTACTGGTTGCGGCACCATTATGGACGGCACGAAACAAGAGATTGGGTTTTCGAGTAGCCCGTCAAACGCAGTAGTAACCATTGACGGGAAAATGATAGGCACAACGCCACTAACTGAAAGCCTGAAAAGAAAAAACACCCATAAGGTGGTCATGACTCTGGACGGTTACCACCCTTACGAAATGACCCTCACCAAGAAAACTAACGGTTGGGTGTGGGGCAATATCATTTTCGGTGGACTCATTGGATTAGCAGTCGATGCTGCCACCGGAGGTCTTTATAAACTTACGCCTGAGCAGGTGAATGCCGACCTGAAAAGCAATGGCACCGCATCAATCATTGCAGAAGAAAACGCACTTTATGTTACAGTAACTCTTGAGCCAGATGCATCGTGGCAGAAAATTGGCAACATAAAGAACTTCTAATCCCATTATAATCCCCCATTATAGAAAAAGGCCACCCTCAAAAGGTGGCCCTTTTCTTTTTTGCCTATCCCTTCTTCACCGCATCATTCAAATCCCTTAGTGGACACTTGAAAGGTGCAGAATAGGCATCGTGATCCTTCCACTGGGTAAAATCCCCGGCATCCTGTAAATAGAAACAACAAAGCCGATCATAAGATCAGCCTCCAGCAAACCATGCCGTACTATGCAGGTATTTCCGTATCTTGCAAAGGTAGATGGCCGTTTAACTTCAACCCCCATAACCTATGGCCAATCCGGAACATCTGAAAATCCTGAGACAGGGCATTGAGACGTGGAATCAGTGGAGAAAAGAAAATCCTGAGGTTGAACCCGATCTCAGCGAAACCACTTTCGTCGAAGACAATCTCAGCAAAGCAAACTTCACAAAAACAAATTTCACAAAAGCTCAACTTTGGAATGTCTGCCTGTGGGAGGCCAACCTCGGAGGAGTCAATCTCGAGGAAACAAACTTGTGGCTGACCAACTTGCATAATACCAATTTCAAAGGCGCAACCTTCCAAAATGCTTCATTATTTTACTCGGTATTTGCAAATGTTGACCTGAGCGACACGTCCGGGCTTGATACAATTCGGCATATCGGACCCTCTACAATCGGCCTTGATACGTTGTATAAATCAAAAGGAAATCTCTCCGAAACCTTTTTGAGGGGGTGCGGCTTACCCGACACATTCATTGATTGTGCTCGATCTCTGGCAGCCAAATGCACTGACTATTACTCCTGTTTTATCAGTTACAGCAGCAACGATGAAGAATTTGCAAAGCAGCTTTATAAAGACCTTCAAGAAGCCGGGATTCGATGCTGGTTTGCACCGCACGACCTGGAAATTGGTGTCCGGACTATACCGACAATCGACGAGTCGATTCTCGCTTACGATAAACTCTTGTTGATCTTGTCGGAACATTCAGTAATTACGGGTTGGGCTGAAGACGAGGTGAAACATGCCCTTGACCTGGAGAAAGAAAGGAACAAACCCGTGCTGTTTCCGGTACGGGTTGATGATGCGGTGATGGAGAGTACAACAGGCTGGCCACGTGATATACAGAGAGTCCGGAACATTGGTGATTTCAGGCAATGGAAAGACCATGATGCTTATATGAAATCTTTTGACCGCTTGTTGGACGAACTGAAATCCGGATAAGCCAGCAATAATCGTACAACCGAGGGTTTATTGTAGAAACCGGTTTTCTCGCAACACAGCACGGTCTTAACTGTCTTCCGTTTGAGGGAACTGGCAGGATGAGGTTATTCTCAACCGGAATCACCTGTCTTGATTGCCGGTCTGAAATCTCTGAAAACGGACACAACGGTTGCAAATGGCGTATAAATGAATTATTTTAAGCAGTAGTTTTATTATAAATAAAGCAAGTTGCTGACGAACAAGCAGCGAACCTTTATCTTCACAACAGCATTATCTCCTATCCCCTAACATTGACTGCATTATGGCCTTGATCCAGGAGTATCCGGTTATATTGGAAGTTGGAGCTTTTTTATTGATCTTCGCTGTGTTTGGTATCCTTTGGCGGATAGTCAAGTAGAAACAAACAACATACCCTTCCATGGGAACTGTACACGACTATACCGGAGGGAAAGTGCTGGAAGATATCGCAAAGGCACTCCATGTGTTCGGCAAGACAGAGGGAGAACTTGCCGGGACCGACATCGGACAGCGTATGCTGGACAACATCAGAGAGTTCGAACCAGTTGTTGTCTCACTCGATGAAGCAGCAGATGCTGTGCACAGAGCGGACAGAGTTGCCGTGGGTGAAAGGGTCTGCAGGGCACTTCATGCCGATTCCGTTTTCACGGAATCCGTGTTCATCGACGAACTTGCCGATGCAATGGTGCTGGAAGGCCTTGCCGGAAAATGCTCGGCTGAAGAAGCGGAACGCGTTCTGAAGAAGTATCCGAAGCATCCTCTTATCATTTCGAAGGTTTCGGAGAAACATCAGGAAATCTGCTGCTCACATCCGCCTGAATGTGTCTACTGGCTGGCGCAAAAACGAGGGTTGGGATGCCTGAACAAAGCAGCTAAAAGCTGAAAGTCACGCTTCACCTGCCGGAATCCAGTATATCTCACCATCCTGAAGCGTCACTGTTTTAAATTTCCCTGATCCGAGCAATTGCTCAATCATACGCTCAACCTGCTCAGGTTCATCGGGGATGAGCTCATCAAGCGCATGGCGAAGCTCACGTTCCTGGAGCGGATGCCGCTTGGTGATAGCGATGACGGTTTCGATAATGTTATCGCTATCCCTCAGATTCATGCCGCCTTTTACCGGATGGACAACTTTTGTAACGTACGAAAGGATCAGACTCGCTCTGGCAATCCCCTCTTCGGAAGGCAGACAGACACCGGACTCGGTTGTCGGACGGGTAGGCAACACAAGATGCACGGTATCGGGCCGAATCTTTCCCAAAGCAGCAGCGATATCCTGAAGTGCTTCTACTGAATCGTTCATCCCGGCAATCAGCATGACCTCAACCCAGAGTTTTCCACGGTATATCTTGCGGAATTCAGCAAGTCCTTCGATATGACGTTCATAGGTAAAACCCGGAGCAGGCCGGTCAATACGCTCGAAGAGCTCTGCCGACCCGGCATTCAGCGAAGGAAGCACTGCGTCGGCTTCAAGCAACTCATGACGCACTTGCTCAAGATAGAGCAGCGAACCGTTGGTAATAACCGCAACAGGAATATTGGTAATTTTTTTTGTCTCCCGTATCAGCCAGCCAACTCCTTTGTACAGCGTTGTTTCCCCGGATCCGACAAAGGTCACCCAGTCAATGGCCGCTGTACTTTCAACCGCCTGTTGTATTTCTTCAAGAATCGCTTCACGGGAGAAAAACTCCCGACGTTCCGTAACATATTCTCCGGTTTTCCCGAGCTGACAGTAAACACAGTTCCAAGTACAGCTTTTCGGAGGCAGAATATCGACACCGAGAGACTGCCCGAGCCGTTTGGAGGATACGGGTCCGAAAACATGTTTCATAAAAACTGTTGATTTGTTGGATGAGCTTCGCTCAGCAAACAAGTAACGAGTGACCAGAAAAAATGATTGCAGGTCTGTGCTCCTCCCCGATGTCATTGCGAGGAGCACAGAAATGATCTAATCGACGCGCGAGGCGGCCAAAACTTCCGCAATCTTCACCTTGCTTTCTGCCTCAAAATCGTCCTTGGATATAAACGGTAAAAGCACACTGGCGACACCAAAAGCAACAATTTCAAGTCCGAAAATCGCTGCATACGACCACATATAATTATCGGAAAACGCATAGACGACATCACGGATAATACCCGCGCCGAAGTGTCCCATAAACATTGCGAGGCTCTGTGCTGTGCCCCAGAGACCGATGTAGACACCGCTCCTTCCTGCGGTCATGGTCATCATCATGGTGATGTTCGAAACACTTGCTGTACCAAGCCCGATACCGGCAACCACAAGACCAATGCGCAGAATAGTTTCATCCAACATGAAACCGGCAAAAATAATGATGGAAAATCCAGCCATACCGAACAGGTTTCCTATAAATGCGCCTCTTTTTTTTCCGATCCTGTTAAGCAAAAAACCCACAAGCAGCATAAAAACAAGCTGCATACCTCCCATTGTCGGTCTGAACAGTTTTGTGGTCACTCCAACAGGCATACCAAAAACGTCAGCACCGAACGGCTCCATAACAATTTCACAAGAAAAGAGAGCAAAAATAGCGACAAAAATATAGAACGCAAACAGCAGGGTTTTCGGCGAAGTGGAAAGCAGTTTCACCGACTGGCCGAATGTCAGCGATTCTTCTGTTTTACCCTTTTTTGCCACGGCGTTCCGTTCTTCCACCCCTGCAAATGCGAACAGAGCGATCCCCAACGCTATCAGCCCACCCACAAACGCAACGTTCATCAAGCGCTCGGGTGAATAAACATCAAGATAGCTTCCGACAATACGTGCGGACACAATTGTCGTTAGCACCATCAACGTCCAGCTTGCAGAAGTTACCTTGCCGATATGCTTGTCACCAACGTAGTCTGCCATCAATGCATAATATGCCGTAGTGGCAACCTGAAGACCGAAGCCGAAGACCAGAAAGATGATCACGAGTTTCAGCAACCCCACATCCTTCACCATTGCAGGAAGCAGTTCAGCAAACCCCACACCGGCAATCGTCACTTCATAAGCCGCTACAGGCGAAAGCATGAAAGAAAACACGCAGCTTAACAAGCCGAGAAGAATATATGGCGATCGCTTGTATCCGAAAAGATGAGATTTGTCCGACATGTTCCCCGCCCAGACCTTCACGCCAAAAACAGCAAGCAGCTCCTTGAGACTGATAAGGCCGAAAACAATTGTGGAAGAGATACCAAGATCGGAAGTCATGACCCGGTTCAGCGTATCGTGCAGAAAACCAAGCATGATGCCGAATCCCATCTGGAAAAACGCAAGGCGGACAAGGTTGAACTGCCTCATATAAACATTTTGCCTGAGTTACAAAACAAGAGCCGTAATTTACACAAAAGCCGATCTTTTCTAAACAGGGAGATATTCAGCGGCAAGAAAAGCGGAATAATCAGTCCGAAGGAAAACAACGTTGTACTTCCTGATGACGAAAGCAGTCTGTAAGATGATCGTTTACCATGCCGACCGATTGCATGAATGCATAACAGATGGTTGAGCCGACAAAACCGAAACCCAGGCGTTTAAGTTCCTTGCTCATGAGATCCGATTCTCTTGTCGAGGCCGGTATCTCCGTAAGGGAACGCCATGCGTTATGTATCGGGCTGTTGTCGACAAAACTCCAGAGAAAACCCGAGAACGACCCATGTTGGTCCCGAACAGCAAGAATATTTCGAGCATTTTTGATCGCCGACTCAACCTTTAACCGGTTTCTTACAATACCTGCGTCACCAAGCAACCGCTCAATATCCTGACTGTTATATCGCGCAACTTTCTCAATGGCAAAATCATCAAACGCCCTGCGGTAATTCTCACGTTTACGCAGAACCGTAATCCAGCTCAATCCTGCCTGAGCACCTTCAAGCACAAGCATTTCAAACAGCTTCCGGTCATCGAAAACCGGAACACCCCACTCTTCGTCGTGATATTGTACATAAAGAGGATCGTCTCCGCACCAGCCGCACCGCTTTTTCATGGACAGTTTTTTACAGGTTACACGAGGATCGTTTATCTAATAACGTAATAAATCATACGTAGCCCCATCATACAAGAAAGGTTTTGCCACCCTTCCTGAAAGCAGGAACATGACTTGCAAATCAAATCGATTTTGGTTATTGTGACTACAGCGAATCATCTTGGGGGTGCTTTGCGGGACAGGCCCGCAGGCTGAGAGTATACCCTTGTAACTTGATGCAGGTAATGCTGTCGCAAGGAAAGATGAAGCTTGTTGATCTTCTCATGCTTCTCTCTCCTTCGAACCGAACCTGCCGGCAGTTTTTCCATAGCGCTTTCAGCATACACACAAAACACCATGACTACAGCAGCGGATAATCTCTTTTGTCCTGAACAGCAGTTTTACGGACCGGATTCAGAAAAAATCTATATCCAGGGTTCTATACACCCGATAAAAGTCGGCATGCGAAGCATCAAACTTTCTCAATCCTACCGGATTCAGGGCGAAGAATTTTCAACGTTCCCGCTCTATGATACCAGTGGCCCGTATTCCGATCCCTCTGCCCGGCTCGACCTTGCCGAAGGGCTTCCCTGCACGCGCGACGAATGGCACGGCAACAGAAACGATCTCGAAAAATCTCCCGCCACTTGCCCGTCTCCAATGAACGGACGAACCCCTCTCAGAGCAAAGGAAAGCAAGCCGATAACACAGATGCACTTTGCCCGTAAAGGCATCATCACTCCTGAAATGGAGTATGTCGCCATCAGGGAAAACCAGCAGCTCGAATCGTGGATCGAAAAGTTTTCCCCGAACGGCCGTTCTTTCAAGCCGGTCACCCCGGAATTTGTCCGTGAAGAAATCGCCAAAGGAAGAGCAATTATTCCGGCAAACGTCAACCATCCCGAACTGGAGCCGATGGTTATCGGAAAAAACTTCAGAGTCAAGATTAACGCAAACATAGGGAACTCGGCTCTCGGTTCCTCAATCAGTGAAGAGGTTGAAAAATCCGTCTGGGCGTGCCGCTGGGGAGCAGATACCGTTATGGACCTCAGTACCGGCAAAAACATTCATCAGACGCGCGAATGGATTCTGAGAAACTCACCTGTCCCTGTAGGCACCGTTCCTATATACCAAGCCCTGGAAAAGGTGGAAGGCATTGCTGAAGAGCTGAACTGGGAAATATACCGCAACACACTGATCGAGCAGGCCGAGCAGGGGGTCGATTATTTCACCATTCATTCTGGCATCCTCATTGACTTTCTTCCCGCGGCAGCAAGAAGAACAACCGGCATCGTCTCACGTGGCGGCTCGATTATCGCCAAATGGTGCCGCGCCCATAACCGCGAAAATTTCCTTTACACGCACTTCGATGAAATCTGTGAAATTCTCAGGGCGTACGATATCGCAATCTCGATAGGTGACGCCCTGCGGCCAGGCTCAATTGCCGACGCAAATGACGAAGCGCAGTTCAGCGAGCTGAAAACCCTCGGCGAGCTGACGCTGAAAGCATGGGAACACGATGTCCAGGTTATGATCGAAGGTCCGGGACATGTCCCAATGAACCTCATTGAAGAAAACATGCAAAAGCAGCTCGAATATTGCCATGAAGCACCGTTCTACACTCTCGGCCCGCTGGTCACCGATATCGCGGCCGGATACGATCATATCAACTCCGCTATAGGCGGAACGCTTCTGGCGAGCCTTGGCTGCGCCATGCTCTGCTATGTCACGCCGAAAGAGCACCTGGGTCTTCCAAACAAGGACGATGTCCGTGAGGGAGTCATTGTGCATAAACTTGCAGCACACGCTGCAGATCTTGCAAAAGGCAATCCTGTTGCCTGGCTGCACGACAACCTGATGAGCAGTGCGCGGTATGCCTTTGCCTGGAATGACCAGTTCAATCTCTCGTTCGACCCGGTCAGAACCCGGCAGGTTCATGCCGAAAACTCACCGGACAAAACAGGAAAGATCACGGAGGACAACTTCTGCACCATGTGCGGCCCCGATTTCTGCTCGATGAAAAAGTCGCAGGAAGTTACGGGAAAACCATAAAAGACAAAGATATGAAACAAGAAAGGAACAATAATCGCGCATTATTGTTCCTTTCCAACTTTTGATTTTTGCCTTTTTCCTTTTGACTTCTTATCCCGCAGCCCTTACAATCGCCACAAAATCGTCGGCTTTCAGGCTGGCACCACCTATAAGCCCACCGTCTATATTGGGCATGCCGAAAAGTTCCACGGCATTAGAAGGTTTTACGCTGCCGCCATACTGAATCCGAAGTTCCTCTGCAGCCGCTTCCCCGTACATATCTCTGATAGTCTCACGGATTGAAGCATGTACCGCATCAGCCTGTTGGGGAGTAGCCGTCTTTCCTGTCCCGATGGCCCACACCGGCTCATAGGCAAGAACTACTCCGCTCAGATCATCAATATCGGCCAGCCCCTCCCTTACCTGGCTGGTAACAATACTTTCGGTGATACCGCCTTCACGCTCTTCAAGGGTTTCCCCAATACACATGATCACCTGCATCCCTTCAGCCAGGGCTTTCTTTAACCTGAGATTGACCGTGCGGTTTGTTTCACCGAAATACTGCCTGCGTTCGGAATGACCGACAATGATGTATGAACACCCGAGAGAGTCCAGCATGCGTGCTGAAACTTCGCCGGTATATGCGCCGTCATCTTCGTAATGGCAATTCTGTGCGACAAGACGGACGTCGCCGTTCTCGATGACTTTCCCGACCTCGCCAAGCACCGGATAAGCCGGGGCAATACCAACCTCACAATCAATAACATCCTCTCCAAGCTGCTCGATAATCGCAGAAGCAAGCTCACAGCCTTCTGAAACTGTCTTGTTCATCTTCCAGTTACCTACAACAATTTTTTTACGCATAACTAATAGTCTGTTACAATGTCTCTGTAAATTTTATCTATCTGTTCAATTATAAACTTGTGTTTTCCTGAACGTGCATCCCTGAGGATAACTTCTGACTGATTTACCGAAACAATCCGGCCATGCCATACTCTGTCCTCTATGGTGATAAGATCCACTTCCTGATCAAGAAGATCGTTATTCCCCCCGATCTCTTCAGCTTTATAGACAATTTGACGTTTTCCCATGGTTCAAGCGTTTTTTGTGAAGCTATTTAACAAAAATCTCCAGTATCTCATAGTGAAGTTCCCCTTTTGGCACATGTATCTTCACTTTTTCTCCAACAGCCTTTCCGAGAAGACTCTTTCCTACAGGAGAACGGACGGAGATTTTTCCCTGGTCGGTATCCGCCTCTTCAGATGAAACGAGGGTATACTCGATGATCTCCTCTTCTTCGGCAGCAAGGTTTTTCAACTTCACCGATGTCAAAATGTAGACCCTGTCTGTCTTCACCTGCTTCGGATCAAGTATCGTTGCCCTTGTAAGCTTGCTTTCAAGCTCACCGATTCTGCCTTCCAGTTGCCTCTGCGCTTCCCTTGCCGCATCATATTCCGCGTTCTCGCTCAGATCACCATGAGCCCTCGCTTCAGCGATCTTTTCCAGAACATCCTTTCTGGCATCGCTCTTTAAGAGATTCAACTCGTCTTTCAACTTGTTGTATCCGTCCTTGGTCAGGTACACTCTGTCACTCATAAGTCTGCATTTTATTGTTCACACCCTGTATATCCAGTACCCTTTATGTCAATAAAAAAAGTAAAGCCAGCAGTAATGCTGACTTTACCTCCTTGTTTACTGACCAATTTACAATTCTTTACACTGCCTGCAAAGCGGGTTTACAGGTTAAAGGCAAAATAGACATTACTGCCTCCCCGTTCGATCAGCAGAAACAAAAGCTCTCCCTGCTTCATCTTGCCCACAATCGACAAAAACTGCTTGTAAGAGGTAATGTTTTTTCTGTTGGCAGCTTTAATAATATCACCGTTACGCAGCCCGGCACGGTAAGCGTTACTTCCTGGCTCGACATCGGTAACAACTACCTTCCCCGCATCTGCTTTTAAACGGTACCTCGCTGCAAGATCCGGTGACATCGGTGCGGCACTGAATCCCAGCAGTTGATCCATCTTCTGCTGTTGTTGTGCAACGACAGGCTGATCGGGGATTTCATCGAGCTTGACCGAAAGTTTTTTAATTGTGCCGTCCCTCCATACGGTCAATTGAACCTTGGTACCGGGCGACGTTCTGGCAATTGCATTACGAAGTTCGACGGAGTCCCTGAGTTTTTTGCCGTTCATTTCAAGAATCACGTCGCCGGTTTTCAAACCTGCTGCTTTCGCCGGGCTGTTTTCTACAACCGTACCGACAAGAACTCCCCCGGCTTTCTTGAGTTTAAGCCCTTTGGCAATGTTTTCATCCACATCCTGAATCGTAACTCCAAGCCAGCCCCTGGTAACCTTGCCGCTCTTGATGAGTGACTGCATGATCTGCCTTGCCATATTTGACGGTACAGCAAAGCCAATCCCCTGAAATCCACCTGTCCTGCTTGCTATTGCCGTGTTGATCCCGACAAGCTCCCCGTTGATATTCACGAGCGGACCGCCCGAGTTGCCCGGATTGATAGCAGCATCTGTTTGAATAAAGTCCTCATAGTCGGCAAGACCGACATTGGCACGGCCTTTCGCGCTGACAATCCCCTGTGTCACTGTTCGGGCAAGGTTTTCTCCGAGAGGACTGCCGATAGCAATTACCCACTCACCAACTCGCAGAGCATCACTGTCACCGATAGCAATCGGCTTCAGGTTTTTCGCGTCGGCTTTAATGACGGCAATATCCGTTTTGGGGTCCGTGCCGATAACTTTCGCTTCCACCTTTCTATTGTCATGCGTTCTGATATAAATGGTGTCAGCTTTGTCAACAACGTGATTGTTGGTCAGAATATAACCGTCACGGCTGACAATAACCCCTGAACCAAGTCCGCGCAAAACCTCCTTGCGGCCATTAGCGCCAGGACTCTCGCCGCGTCTTCTCGGTGCCTCGAAAAAGTCATCGAACGGGCTCCCGAAAAAGTCAAAAGGTGAAATAAACCTGCGGTTGACTGTTTTTTCGGTAAAAATAGTGACAACCGAGGGCGTAGCCGATTCGGCAATCTGCACGAAGGCTTCATTGAAATCCCTGAGAGTGCGGATCGGTTTATCCTGAAAGGTATTGGCGGCTGACGCAAAATTGATGTTGTTGGTTAACGCCACCTTGCTCTCTTTTGCCGGAAAGGTAAATTCCAGGTTGGAAAACACGAGTCCACCTATGGCAACACCGGCAAAAATCAAAAAAAGATAGGATAGTTTGTTCTTCTTCATCTTGTTCTGCATTTATTCATGTTATCACGTTGACAATTGACTGATTCCGGATTTTCAGTTCTTCTCCAGCACTTCAAGCGCCTCCACTGTCCGCAACCCGGCTCTCATCTTGCTCATAGTTTCCTCGAACTCATTGAGAGGAACCGAGTCGGCAACAATACCGCCAGCCGCCTGAAAATAAATAACATTATCCCTGACAACCATTGTTCTTATGGCGATAGCGGTCTCAAGCTGTCCACGGAAATCAATAAATCCGACTGCCCCGCCGTAGAGACCGCGTTTTTCTTCCTCCAGTTCGTAAATAATCTCCATAGCCCTGACTTTCGGCGCGCCAGTCAGGGTTCCAGCAGGAAAGCACGCCCAGAAAGCATCCATCGGGCTGAAACTGTCCTGCAGTTCTCCCCGCACATTACTGACAATATGCATCACGTGCGAGTACCGTTCGATGATCATCATTTCATTGGTTTCAACCGTACCTACCTTGGCTATCCTGCCGATATCATTACGGCTTAAATCGATAAGCATCAAATGTTCAGCAAGTTCCTTTTCATCAGACAACAGATCCTGTGCGATCAAAGCATCCTCCTCGTACGTCTTGCCTCTTGGCCTGGTACCGGCTATCGGGCGCGTGTCGACGATCTTGCGGCCTTTTTCATCCGTGCTCACCTTCACAAGCAGTTCCGGGGACGACCCGACTATATCAAAGTCCCCCATATCGAAATAGTACAGATAAGGCGAGGGATTAATGGTCCGCAACATGCGATACACATCGAACGGTCTTGTGTTCAGCTGACGCTTGAGCCTCTGCGAAACCTGAACCTGGAAAATGTCACCCGCCCTGATATGCTCTTTGGCAACAAGAACTTTCTCGAGATAATCCTTTTTAACGGTATTGGAAACAACCTCCTCATGCTTCTCCGGTTTCAACTGCATGCGGGCGGGGTCAAGTGGTTGAAACATCTTTGCGCAAATAGCCTCGATTGCCCGTTCCGCTCTGTTCCGGTCTTCCTCGTCAAGGTAGTTGACAACGATAAACACTTTGCGTTTTACATTGTCGAAAACAACCAGCTTGTCGCAGAACAACAGGAAAACATCGGGAAGACCAGAAGGGTCAGGTTCACGGGGAAAAGGAATCCGTTCAACCAGATGCATGGTATCGTAACTGAAATAACCGAAGGCCCCCGATGTAATCATCGGCGAAGTTCCTACAATGCTTTCAGTCTGCTGGGATGACCCAAACGCTTCCAGACAAAGGTCGATCACTTTTCTCAGCTCATTTTCCTCCTCGGCAATCCTCTCAAGACTCCTGAAGCGTTCATCTCTGACATCAAGTGAAATATCCCCGTCAACAGAGCCTTTCAGAATCGCGACCGGGTCAATGGCGATATAGGAAAACCGGGCAAGTTTTTCCTCTCCTTCGACTGACTCAAGCAGGCAGGAGTAGGCGTCCCGAAGTTTCAGGTATACCGAAACAGGGGTTTCCGTATCCGCATGAACGGTTTTGACAAGAGGATTAAGTATAAAAGCGGCCGCGTGACCAGGTCGTGACATAAATCAGAGAAATGAATGAGTGATGCGATTGTCTTAAATAAAGAGAAAATTTTACTATCATGAAAAAGAGAGAAAACCCATAAAATTCCTTTACCCCTTTGTTGAAACAACGCCCCGGCAAAACCGATCCGGACAGGAAGATAACATTTACCAACTGGTTGAAAGCACTGGCGCTATCTCCGGGAATACTTTTTCCAACCGGGTATCTGGTCATTTACTTCCTTACGAACTCCTACCTGAACCGCGAGTTCAAGGAAAACATCTCGCTGGTAATCGAAGTCGCAACAGATAACCGTTACACGCTCTCTATAGAATACTTGCGTGCCGGACTTGACCTGCACTCTGTAACCCTGCAACACCTGGAACTCACTCCTGTTGAAAAACAGCACCAAACAGCAGCCGGCAACAGCGTTTCCATCCGGCAACTTCGCGTTGAACCCGTAAATCTCTGCAACCTGCTGTTCAGTAAACAGACAGCGGAGCGTTCAACAAGAGAAATCTCGCAACGGATTCTCGATACAAACAAGCTGCTGGTATTCTCCTCAACCGCTCAGTGAACCACCAAACCGGTTCTCTGCCAGCGGATCGAGCCGAGCTTTTCAACAGGATCAAGCAAGGGTATATCAGGGTTCCATGACCAGTACACCATAAGCGCCTGCCCGATAATATCCCTTTCCGGCAGGAACCCCCAGAAGCGGCTGTCAAGACTGTTATCCCTGTTGTCCCCCATGACAAAGTAGTAGTTTTGTTCAACGGTATAGGTTTCGGCAGGCTTCCCATCAATGAGTATTGTTCCACCCGTGACGCCAATACGATGCCCTTCTTCCTGAATAAGCGTGGCGTAACGGTAGTAATTTTCTTCATTCAACATTACAACATCGCCGCGCCGCGGAACACGAAGCGGGCCGTAATTATCCTTGTTGAAACCCGAGTACCGTGGAAACACTTGCTGATCGGGATAGCCGGGCGGCATCAAATCGCCAAGATACTGCGCATGTTCCGGCAACCTGGAAGGTTTACCGTTGATAAACAAGGTTCTGTCCTTTATTTCAAGAGTGTCTCCGCTTAACGCAACACACCGTTTTATATAGTTCAGCGACCTGTCTTTGGGAAATTTGAACACTATGATATCGCCGCGCTCAACGGAATCAATCTGCGGCAATCTGATATCGGTAAAAGGAACCTTGGCTCCATAGACATACTTGTTTACAAACAAAAAATCACCCGCAAGCAGTGTATTCTCCATGGAACTTGTCGGTATCCGGTATGATTCAACGACAAATATCCTGATAATTGTGGCGAACAGCAATGCAATGAGCAATGCCTCAAACCACTCTTTCGAATGTTGTTTTCCTGTCTTTCGTTTTCCCTTGCTCAAAATATCCAGTGTTTAAAGTTACAACCGGCCCCACAGCCTTTTCTCGCAGTTTCTTTGACGCTTTCCGCCTTTTGATCTTGCGGATTCCCGAAAGCTTCCCGACAACCGGTTCCTATCGCTCAGCGGCAAGGCCTATTTTCCTTTCGAGCACCGCTCAACGAAGCAGTTGAATCGCGGAATATAAATTGAGGCGCCCTTTACTGATCATCCATATTCAATATTGCAAGAAACGCTTCCTGGGGAACTTCTACACGTCCAACCTGTTTCATGCGCTTTTTGCCTTCCTTCTGCTTTTCCAGCAGCTTTCGCTTTCTGCTGATATCGCCCCCGTAACACTTGGCAAGAACATTCTTTCTCATTGCGGAAATTGTCTCACGTGCAATAACCCTGCTGCCGATAGCAGCCTGGATAGCAACTTCGTACATTTGTCTCGGTATAATAGACCGAAGTTTTTGACAGAGCTTTCTGCCCCATTCATAAGCCTTTGAACGATGCACGATAGTAGACAGGGCGTCAACAGGTTCACCGTTTAGGAGAACATCAAGCTTGGCAAGGTCCGAAACACGATAACCAATGTACTCATAATCCATTGACGCGTACCCTTTTGAAACCGACTTGAGCTTGTCATGAAAGTCAAATACAATTTCAGCGAGAGGAAACTCGAACTGCAGGTTCACCCGTGACGTATCGAGGTAGTCGGTATTTTTATATTCACCCCGCCGCTCCATGGCAAGCTTCATGATATTACCGATGTACTCGGCCATAGTGATGATCTGAATGCTGACATAGGGTTCTTCAATCTGCTGAATAGATCCTGCGTCAGGCATCCTGGAAGGATTGTCAACCACACTTGTCTCTCCATCAGTTGAAACAACTCTGTATTCAACGTTCGGGACTGTTGTAATAATGTTGACCTTGTACTCCCGCTCAAGCCGCTCCTGGATAATCTCCATATGAAGCAGACCGAGAAAACCGCACCTGAATCCGAAACCAAGCGCCGCAGATGTTTCGGGAGTATAGACCAAAGATGCATCATTCAATGAAAGCTTTTCAAGAGATTCGCGGAGGTCCTCAAACTCGTCGGAGTTCACCGGGTACAAACCGCTGAAAACCATCGGCTTGACATCCTTGTAACCAGAAAGCCGTTCCTTTGCGGAAACATCGGCAAGCGTTACCGTATCGCCGACTTTTGCGTCCCTGACATCCTTGATGGAGCATATCAGATAACCGACATCGCCCGATTCCAGCATGTTCGCAGGCTGCCTTTTCAGGCCCATGGTTCCGATCTCATCGGCGACAAAGGTTTTGTCATTCGCAAAAAACCTGACCCTGTCGCTTTTTTTCAGCATACCATCAACAATGCGCAAATACACAATGGCACCTCGATACGCATCGAAAACCGAATCGAAGATCAGTGCCCTCAGCGGCATGTTGCGGTGATCTGCAGGAGCGGGAATTCTCCTGATGATTGCCTCAAGAAGCGTATCGATTCCGATACCGGCCTTAGCGGAAACCTCGAGAATATCACTTCTCTCCACTCCCATCAGATCGATAATCTGCTGGGCGACACCCTCAACATCTGAAGAGGGAAGATCGATTTTATTGATAACAGGAATAATTTCCAGACCCGCTTCAACGGCAAGGTAGAGGTTGGCAATAGTCTGGGCCTCAACCCCCTGTGTTGCATCAACAACAAGCAGGGCTCCTTCGCATGCAGCAAGAGAACGCGAAACCTCGTAACTGAAATCAACATGTCCCGGCGTGTCGATAAGATTAAGAATATATCCTTGACCATCAGCAGCCTTATAGCGCATCTGTATCGCATGACTTTTAATGGTAATACCCCTTTCGCGCTCAAGCTCCATGTCGTCGAGTACCTGCTCAGCCATCTGGTTGCGCTGGAGTGTATTTGTCGCTTCCAGAAATCTGTCGGCAAGTGTGGACTTGCCGTGATCTATATGAGCTATGATGCAGAAATTTCTGATAGTATCGACTACCGTACTGCTCGAAGGCATATATTATTCTATTAAGTTGAGAGTATAACGTCAACCTGAATTACGTAGTTGTTCGAACATTCCGTAACAATGACATAGCAATGCATCTTCAGTACATCCTTCCTTGTCCTCACAACTCGCCACTATTTTCGGGACAGTTTGAACACGCCCGATTCAGGTTCGGCAAAAAAGTAACGGGGGAATATAGTGAATCCGGATTCCCTATGAAAACGACGGGCACTCCTCTTCACACCGGAACCCACAGCAGAACTCAACGGCTTCCATCCTCCGTTTGCCCTCCATCTGAAGAGAGAGAATTTCAACCCATCCATCAAGTCCCATAACAAACATGCGGCCCCCCTCAACCGAAAGACTTCCCGGAACTTTTGCCTGCTCTTCCGGTTCAGGCAGCTGAAAATCGGCAGGCACGGCTTTGTAAATTTTCACCTTTCTGTGATTGAACACTGTCCAGGCTGAAGGTTTTGGTGAAAGCCCCCTGACAAAATCACAGATAGCATCCACAGGTTCCGCCCAGTCAATACGGGTATTCTCTGATGTCAGCTTGGGTGCTTTGGTCGCCCCCGCGTCGTCCTGTGCCAAAGGCTCTGCCTTGCCGTCCCTGATGAGTTCCAGAGTTTTAACAACCGCTCCCGCCCCGATAACCGACAACCGCTCGGCAAGTTCTCCCGCAGTTTCATCAGGCCCGACAGGTGTCCTTTCCTGAAGAAGGATATTTCCTGTATCAACCGTTTTCCGCAAAAAAAAAGTAGTCACCCCGGTTTCCGTATCTCCGTTTATTATCGTCCAGTTAACCGGTGCCGCGCCCCGGTAGCGAGGAAGCAGCGAAGCATGAAGATTGAATGACCCGAGCCTGGCCTGCTCGAAAACCGAAGGAGGAAGAATACGGAACGCCGCAACGACAATGACATCAGGCCTGTGTCTTGCAACAGTGTCGGCAAAACGGGGCTCCTTCACATCATCTATTTCAAGGACGGTAAGACCAAGCTCCTTTGCCGCCTTTTTTACCGGTGTCGGTTCGGGCTCAGAACGCTGGTTCCTGCGAGGCTTGTCTTTTCCGGTAACTACAAGAACGATCTCGAAATCACTGTCAGCTTCAGCTATTGCACGGAGAGAAGGGACGGCGAACCGGGGTGTCCCCATAAAAATAATTCTCATCGAAAATCCGTTTATTTATTTCACATCGCCTCGCTATCCTCCGGCTGAACAACAACAGGATAGCTGGTTCTGACCGAACCACGGGTTATAGCATCAAGTCCTTTCTGGATTTTTCTGCGATCACGCCGTTGCATACGGTCTACAAAAAGCGTCCCGTCAAGATGGTCGATCTCGTGCTGCAGAACCCGTGCTGCAAGGTCGTCAAACTCACCAACACGCTCTTCGAAATTTTCATCACGATACTTGAGCTGTATCACCGAAGGACGAACAACCTCACCCCGGACATCGGGAATGCTCAAACATCCTTCTTCCATTGAGTTGAAACCTTTTACGGCAACAATGTGCGGATTGATAACAACCATCGGAGAAGCCTCTCCATAACCGTCCGCCAGGGAAATATCGACAACAAGCAAACGAAGCGATGCGCCTATCTGCGGGGCCGCAAGACCTATACCTTCAGCATTCCGCATGGATTCGAACATATTGCCTATGAGTTCTTCAAGCTGCCGGTCAGTTCCCTTTAACGGTTTTGCTCTCCGACGCAAAACCTCATCACTGTATGTATTAATCGGAAGTATCATATCCTCCTGAATTGAACATTTCAAATGTTGTTTATCAAACCCGCACACAGGGTAAAAAGTTGCTGCAGGCCACCGCACAAGAAGCCTGCGTGAAGGAAAGAAAACACCTTATGTAACACCTGAATATGGAATTTCATAATATCGGCTTAATTTTAAGTAAATTAAGGACAAAATTCTGTTTCCGGCGATTGCCGACCGAAGATTCGTACAAATACAAGGGCACCTCTATTTATGTCATGAGTCCCGATTATAATCGGGATGCAAGGCGAACGGAGCGCAGAAACCGGAGTCCCTGCAGGTCGGGATCAACGAGGCAATTGAGTCGCGGTGAGTCGCGGAATAAATAAATAGAGATGCCCATAAGTAACCGATTTCGGGCACTGCAAGGTCGAAACAGTGTGAAACGATGAACTCAGATATATTACCGGGTTTGCAATGAAAATATATTCCCCTCTCTATATTATTCTCCTGCTCCTCTTCTCTGCGGGCATAAGCCATGCTGCAGCCGATTCAACGGCACAGCGTTCCGGCACTGTGGTTTCAGCAACAGCCCAAGCCGTTGAAGATACCGTTGAAACCGAAACGCCCGAGCCTCCAAAACTGGATGACAAGGATGTCATCAATGCCTTTTCCGATTCACTGAAACAACAGAGCGGATTTCCGGTAACTGTAAACAAAAACGAGATTTTCCGTCTTTACGGCAAGATTGGCGATATCGACGCAGAGGAAAGAGCAGTTAAAACGTCAAAATTGCTGATGGACTTTTTTCGCTCACCCGCTCCTGTTGATTCGCTGACAATCGTCGAGGGTGAAACGCTGACAGCCATCAGAACATCGAGGAACATTATAGCGGCTTTCAGTGATGATGATGCCGCTGCAGAAAACATGACAAGGCAGGAACTTGCCGATTCCGTGCTTGCAATAATTTCCACACAGGCAGGAAATTTCAGGGAAGAAACCAGCGGACGAAATATTCTGCTCAGCATCCTTAAATCCCTTGCCTTTTTTGTTGCGCTTGCCGTTGTATGGCACTATCTGAACAGTTTCTTCACCCTCATGGATGGCTGGATACAGAAAATACGGCTGCACCACAGCTCCAGCAGCCAGAACAAGCTCATACAACTGCTCGCCCCTGACCATCTCGCATCCGGGCTTGGCTGGTTCAGCAGGATAACCGAACTGTTTTTGAAAATCCTCCTGATCTATGCGTACCTCACAACGGTGTTGAGTTTTTTCCCCTGGACGGAAGATCTGTCAACAAACCTGCTCGCATTTGTACTCGAACCGGCGAAAAAATTATCCAGTGAGTTTGTCACACTGATCCCAAGCGTCATCGCAATTGTCATTCTGGTAACCATTACCCGCTATCTCGGCAAGTTCAGCGACCTGGTTTTCAATAACATCAGCAAAGGAGAACTCAAGCTCAGCGGTTTCGAAGCCGAATGGGCTGAACCGACAAGAAAAATCGTTAAAATAACCCTTTACCTCCTGTTGATATTCCTGCTGGTTTCCTCGCTGCCCCTTGCGAACAATCGCACAGCACTTGTTCTTGCCATCATCATGGGCCTCACCTTGTCTCTCAGCGCAGTGCCCACCGTTCAGAACATCATCAGTGGAATCATGCTGAACTATACAGGTTCTTTCCGGATAGGTGACCGGGTAATGCTCGGGAACATTACCGGCGACATCATTTACAAAGGCCTGCTGGTAACCCGCATAAAAAACCTCAAGAATGAGATCGTCATCATATCGAACAAGGCTGCTTTTCAGTCAAAAATCATAAATTACACAGAGTCCGTCCAGAAAAACGGACATTTTTCCCTGGAGCTTACGTTTTATCTGAAGCAAAACACAAAAACCGAAACACTTCGGGAACTGGTAACCGAAGCCACACTGGGTGTGGACGGTATTATGCTTGATCCTAAACCGGCTTTTTTCAGGGCTGAAACGAAAAACGGACTATTCGGCTATACACTCAGAGCAAACACCAAGGAGTTCAAGAACCTGGAAGGACTGTATTCGAGACTTTACCAGAACGTGCAGAACAAGCTGCAGGAAAACAATTACCACCTGCTTTGAGCGATTGCTTTTTAACCCAACCCCATGTAACCTGACAGCGCTATGACTTCTTCACAAAAAAAGGGTCACAAAAAACTTTCTCAGCAAACCATGCAGGCTGAATCTCTTTTTAAAGAGTCGATGAAAGAAGAAGGGTACCGGTGTACGAAGGAAAGAATTACCGTTCTTCGGGAAATCTACGAGTCAGACAGCCACCTGGATGCTGATGAAATATTTGTGCGTCTGAAAAAAAAGGAAATCAGCATATCAAGGGCAACCGTCTATCATACACTCGACCTGCTCTTTAAATTTCACCTGGTTAACAAAATCGACCTTGGCCACAAACATACGCATTATGAAAAATCCTATGGAGTAGACAACCATCTCCATATTATCTGTGAACAGTGCGACAGGGTCGTGGAAGTGCACAGCGATGAACTCAACGAAATCCTTGAACAGCTTTGCGAGAAAAACGGCTTCACACTTGGAAGTTTCAGTCTCCAGGTTTTCGCAAAATGCCATGCAGAAACAGACGCTCATAACTGTAAAATGAGATCCGGCAGCAACGCCCGACACTGAACAGCAGCATTTCAAAGCCTGTCCTGTTTTTCAACGGAGTATTATGGATGTTTCCCTCTTTGCCGCCCTGATTGGCGGAATTATAGTTCTTGGGGTAATCGGTGACTTCCTTTTCACCAAAACCAAGATCCCGACCCCGATTATCCTCATGCTTGCAGGGATAGCGCTCGGACCGGCCACTAATATCCTCCAGAGCGATATCTTTTTTGAAATCGCACCATACTTCGGAACATTTGCACTTATCCTTATTCTTTTCGAAGGCGGCCTCGATCTGGAATTCGATCTGGTGATACGCCAGTTTTCTTCCGCTCTCCTTCTGGGATTTCTTTCCTTTATACTGGCGACTGCCGGCATTACCGCCATTTGCCTTGTTATTTTTCAGATGGACATGACCGAAGCCCTTCTTTACGGATTTATTTTCGGAGGCACAAGCCCGGCGGTAATACTGCCGGTACTGCCGAGGCTCTCCATCCCGAAAAACCTCAAAACACTGCTTACCCTGGAAGCGGTGATCAGCGAGGTTCTTACCGTTATTTCAGTCATTATCTACACCAACATCCTCCGGGAACCCGGACACTATGAAGGCGCTTCCATCATCAACCACATTTTTGCGAGTCTTGGAATATCGATACTCCTCGCCGCATTCAGCGGATTGATATGGAGCCGCTTCATGGGCTATTTCAGCAAACAGAACCTTGCTTATATGCTGACACTCGGATTCATACTGCTTCTCTATACCCTGACCGATTTTCTGGGAGGTGAAGGCGCGATAACCATTCTTGCTTTTGGAATACTTCTCGGCAATAGCAAAATACTTGCCGCTAAATCCCAGTCGGCTCTCGCCAAACTGAACAGCACCCTTAATGTCGAAAATTTCGAACTTGACGAGGTGGTAAAAAAAATCAATGCGGAACTCACCTTTCTTGTAAGAACCTTTTTCTTTGTTTTTATCGGTCTGCTCTTTGACTTCAACCTTTTCACACAGGATGTCTTGCTGATAGCCGCGGCCATACTGGGAATATTCTTTATCAGTCGTGTTACTACGGTGAACCTTGTCAGGCCGCTTTCTCCGTCCCTCAGGAGTGCTCATATCTCATCAACACTGGGACTTATACCCAGAGGACTTGCAACTGCAGTCATGGCATTTATCGTCCTCGAAAGCGGAGTCATCACATCCGACAGCCTTCTGCCTGTAGTGTTCGCGGTCATCCTGTCCAGCAACCTGCTGATGTCGGTACTTGTCTATTACTATGAAAGCAGACACAAGGATAACGCCGGAGAAGAGGTAAAAAAGACCGAACCTTGAGAATAACCTTACCCGTCACCGCACCATGCACTGGCTTTACCTGATCATCGCTATCACCATGGAAGTCGCAGGAACAACAAGCATGAAACTTTCAGAGGGCTTCTCAAAGCTGCTGCCATCAATTTCAATTTTTATTTTTTACGGCATTAGCTTTACATTTCTCACGCTGGCCCTGAAAGTACTTCCCGTAGGAATGACCTACGCCATCTGGTCTGGTGCAGGAACAGCCCTGATAACCCTTGTCGGTATTATATGGTTTGGCGAATCGTTCAACATGATAAAAGTAATCTCGCTTCTGTTGATTATAATAGGCGTCGCCGGACTTCACGCAAGCCGGGAATCTTTGCTTTAGCTTATGTCAGAACCGCTTTATCGAAAAGTCGTCGTCAAAGTAGGCACGAATGTCATCTCCGACAGTCAGGGTGAACTGGATCTGCAGATACTCGGTCAACTTGTTTCTCAGATAGCAGAATTACGCAACCGGGGCGTAGAAGCGCTTCTTGTCTCTTCAGGCGCCGTAGGGGCAGGGCGCTCAATAGTCAAACTCTCTGATGATCTGTCCCCGGTCGCCGCCCGCCAGGTACTCTCTTCAACCGGACAGATACGGCTGATCAATACCTACGCTGATCTTTTTGAACAACACGGCCTGAAAACCGCGCAGATACTGGTCACAAAAAGTGATTTCCGTGACCGTCTTCACTACCTCAATATAAGAACGTGCCTTGCTTCACTGCTGGAACACAGGATCATTCCTGTTATCAACGAAAACGATGCGGTTTCCGTAACTGAACTCATGTTCACGGACAACGACGAACTTTCGGGAATGATTGCCTCCATGATGCAGGTTGATGCCTACATCATTCTTTCCCATGTTGACGGCCTTTTTGACATGTCACGCAAGGAAAGCAAACCGGAAGTCATTAAAAGTATCGACATATCCACCGAGCACTTCCATCACTATATCAAACCGGGAAAATCAGATTTCGGAAGAGGTGGCATGTTGACAAAATGCCATATCGCTCACAAGCTTGCCCGGTTCGGCATAGCCGTTCACATAGCCAATGGCCGTACTGAGGAGATTCTTCTCGACATTCTGAAAGGCAACGAAGTGGGAACACGGTTTGTTCCGCAAAAGCCTGTCTATGGCAGGAAACGGTGGATCGCCCACAGCGAAGGGCTTGAAAAAGGTGCCGTAACCATCAATGCAGGTGCGGAAACAGCCCTCCGCTCCCTTGAACGCGCAAACAGCCTCCTTCCCGTAGGCATTGAATCGGTTATCGGAACATTTTTCAAGGGGGATATAATCAAAATATGCTCGGAAAACGGCAACGCCATCGGCTACGGTATGGCGCAATACAGCTCGGAAGAAACAAAAGAGCTTCTTGGCAAAAAAGGGAAAAAACCCCTGATCCACTACGACTACCTTTACCTGATGCCCTGAGAAGCAAGAAATCGCTTCACTTCTCTTCAGTTGCCTTTATGGTTATCGGTTCTCCCTGAATACCTGCATAGAAAACAATGATTTCCGCTGTTTCATTGCCCTCGTTTCTCCCGTAATGCCATGTATCGACAACTTCGACAATCGGATCTCCTTCATGCAGATGAAGCACCTGCCCTTTTTTTGTCGTAACCGTCAGTTCTCCTTTTGTCATAACGCCGGCGTTGATTACCGGATGTTTATGCAGGGGCAACCGTACCCCCGGAGGAATGGCGATTCTGAGAATCGTCACTTCCGGGGCACCTTTCCCGTAGCCAGGCAACGTCCTCCCATTCCAGCTCGAACCGGTTTTTGCCAGCACGTCAACCGTTACGGCAAGGGGTTCCCTGGCATACGTATAACCCGTGAACAAAAAAGTCAAACAGATGCACCACAACAGTTTTTTCATTTTCCATCTCCCTGTCCCGCCGTTTCAGCATCCTTTTGCTTATATGTTGTCGGACCGTCCGGCCATTTTGATTTCTTGTACCACTCATCAGGATACCCGACTTCCTGAGCCATCTTTCCAGGCGCATTGACGTAACCATCATCGTAGCGAGCGACCAGGAGCCACGCGAAATCCCACCAGCTCTTCACAACCTGACCGGCTTGATTTTTGCTGAATTCCGTCAGCAACTCCCGGGCTTTTGCAGGATTTTTTTTGTAGACCTCCAGCGCCTGTTTATCCATCTTTTTGACACTTTCCAGTTCAGCCAGTTCAATTTCTTCCTGCTTTTCCTGAATGTCTTTGATCATATAACTGTACTTCAAACCTGCCCAGTTAGCCACGAAATTGAAGGCCCACCATGCACTGTTCTGACTGAAAGCCGACGTATCACACGTGTAATACGGCTTGGCAATACTTGTAGCGCCAACGTAAAAAGGAACATAACAAGTGCTCATCGGTTCATCCGGCCCAAACCAGCAAATTCCCCCAATCGGATCGGGAAGCCAGCCACGCGCCTGACAGACATAGCTGTAACCGCAACGGAAAATCGAAAGAGGACGTTCCCAGGCTCCCTTCAGTTTGGCGCTCGGATCACCGGTATCGCCTCCTGCATCCATCGGCCCAGGATAACGATATGGGCTTCCAAACGGGCCTGCCGTGATTCCTTTAGACAGGTCGAACTCAGTTCCCTGATAATAGTCCCTGTAGAGGTTCATCACGTCCCGGACACCGAGTTTCTTGTCCGGCTTGATTGAGAAGGGAAATTTCTTCGTGTAACCATCTTTGACCCAGGGAGATTGCTCCTTCGACGGCGCAACCTTTGACTGTACCCTCCAGACACGCCGGAGCGAATAATAGGGATGGCTGTACTCCCCTTTGCTTACCGTCCTGAGCCAGTCAAGCTTACCGTCTTCCGGTTTCCACCAACCGTGTTTTTCTGCTATCGCATGAAGGTCCTTACAGAAAAGCATGTCAGGATCATCGGGATCGACTTCACGGATACGCAGTTCGTTGGCTGCGACAAATACCTCACCGTCCGGCACCTTCTTGGCAACCCAGAGTCCCCCCTTGCCTTCCGGGCTGGGAGCCATTTCAATTACCCATCCCTCCTCGGTATCACCAATGGGAAGGGTTTCTCCTGTACCGTAATATCCATAGGTTTCGATAAGCCTCCCTATCAACTCAACGGCTTCACGGGCTTTTGTGCAACGTTCTGCAGCGACACGACTGAGTTCAGCGCTGTAAAAAATAAGCTTGCCGGGAACCGGATCAGGCTGAATCTTCGTACCATCGGTGCATTCTCCAAACATCAGTTGATGCTCGTTCATAATGGCGTAATTACCATCATAATAAGCATAGGTATGCTCGACCTGAGGGATGTACCCGAGCGGAATGCTTTGAGGATACTTCGGATCGTCATAAACCGGTCCACGATCCTTCCCTACGTAGCGGCGCAACGCGTAACTGTGATATTCGGGACGGTCCCCCAGCGAAGAAGCGTCGTAGTATACAGGACGTAGTGATCCGGGCTTATGATCAGCCGCCGGAACGTAGACCAGACGCTGGTCGAATAATTCACTATCGTCGGAATGAGCTACCATGACCGAACCGTCAGCAGATGCTCCTTTTGTGACCAGGATTGTCGTACAAGCAAAAGCCTGCACCGCGCCCATCAAGCTGAGCAACAAAGTAACCGCAATGATCTTTTTCATGAGAACTCCTTTTTTTCTCAATAAAAGGAAACTCCCCTGACCGTGTCGGGTCCTGATCGCTGTGACGTCCATCTCCGCCACATCGGCGGCATCGTGTTCAATGACATAATCGTGGGGTAGGGGTATTTTTTCTAATATAGAAAGTTAACTCTGATTAAGAACAAGAAATAGTGGACGCATAAACCATCGGCCATTTCTCATTGTCAAAAATACCTGTTATGATCTTCCGGAATTGTAAACCACGGGCCTTCCGTCCCTGTTACATGCCTCTAAAGCGTTGTACCCTGTGATGTATTCCTCATGCGCGTTGACAACATTTCAGCCGCAGCCACATAGAGAGGAGTTTGCTCCCGGTGGGCTTCCCTCTGTCTTGTAACCATCACGTTTCCACCAATCCAGACCGCCGATAAGTTCTTTTACCCGAAACCCGAGATTGGCCATATTCAAGGCTCCCTTTGTTGAAGCGTTGCACCCTATACCATCACAGTAGACAACAATCAATGCACCTTTATCGATTTGCCCTGTTGTTTCCTCACTCATCTTTCGGTGAGGAAGATTGATTGCTCCCGGAATGTGCTCCCTCTGATATGTTTCCGGCGAACGGGCATCAACTACCACGATGTTTTCTCCCGCTTCCAGCGCCACCCGAAGGTCCCAGGAGTCCATTTCAAAAGCAAGTTTGTTTTCGTAATGTATCCGCTGCTCATCCATAACGCCTGCTCCTCGTTTACTGTCACAAAATCTCTATGTATCCAGGATGGATCAAACAAAATCCCACATCATCGCGAAAAAATCAAGGAAATACGGGAACATAGGACGCGATCGGAATAGCCTGCTGGTATAACTGCGCTAACAATGTCCCCTGATTTTCTTCAACTCCGCTTCAGCGATCGCTCTTTCCAGATCATGTAGATGCATGGATAAATCAGGAGTTCCATGATAAAAGAGGTAAAAATACCACCCACCATGGGAGCGGCAATTCGTTTCATCACATCGGCCCCGGTCTCGTGAACACCCGACCACATAATGGGAAGAAGCCCCAGAAACAACGCAGCAACCGTCATCATTTTCGGGCGGACCCGCTTGACGGCTCCTTCCATGACCGCCTGCCTCAGGTCCTCCTTTGTGTTCATCTGATTTTTTTCTTTGAACCTTTTGTAGGCAAGGTCGAGGTAAAGCAGCATAATGACCCCTGTTTCCGCATCGACACCGGCAAGCGCGATAATACCGACCCACACGGCAATACTGAGGTTGTAGTCCAGAAAATAAAGAATCCAGAACGCTCCCACGAGAGAAAATGGAACCGCCAATAAAACAATTCCCGTGCGAATCCAGGAACGGGTGTTCATGTACAAGAGCAACACGATGATTAAAAGCGTCAATGGAATCACCATGAGCAGCCGCTTCGTCGCCCGCTCCATAAACTCAAACTGGCCGCTGATGGCATAGGTGTACCCTACGGGAAACAGCCCCGGCTCCTGAAGTGTTTTCTTGAGCCGTTCAACGTATCTCGCAATATCCTGGTCCGTTTCAAGATCCACATAAACCCAGGAAGTGAGCAAGCCGTTTTCGTCCTTTATTACTGCCGGGCCGCGACTGGTCATTACATCGGCGATCTCCGAAAGGGGAATATGTTTTTCCCCGGAAACGGAGACCAACGCCCTTTTGATTTTTTCAGTCGTCGACCTGAATGAGGACTGGTAGCGGATGTTGACGGGATATCGCTCACGGCCGGCAATAATCGTCGTAACGTTCTGACCCCCGATAACCCCCTCTATCAACTTGTTGGCCTGCTCCACACTCAGTCCGTATGCAGCAAGGTTTTCCCTTTTCAGCCTGATATCGATATAGTATCCACCCTGTGATCGTTCGGCAATGACGGATCGCGTCCCTTCAAGGTTCTGAACTTTTTGTTCAACCTGAACTGCGATTTTCTCTATCTCATCAAGGTTATCCCCATAGACCTTAATCCCGATGGGCGTTCTTATCCCTGTCGTAAGCATGTCAATGCGTGTCTTGATGGGAAATGTCCATGCATTGGTAGTGCCCGGCAAATTCACCGTCTTGTTCAAGGCATCGATAAATTCATCCCAATCGCGCCGTTTCATCTCCGGCCAGACAATACGAAAAGCAGGCTTGAGAAACTCGGGCATCCATGAAGAGTACCAGCGCTCATGATAACTTTCAGGCCATTCGTCCTGGGGATGCAGTTGAATGACGGTTTCCACCATAGAAAGCGGTGCAGGGTCGGTTGCCGTTTCGGCACGGCCGATCTTTCCGAAAACAGACTCGACTTCATCGAACTCCCTTATCAATTTGTTCTGCTGTTGAAGCCATTCCTTGGCTTTTTCAATGGAAATCCCCGGAAGCGTCGTGGGCATATATAAGAGGTCGCCTTCATTGAGCGGCGGCATGAACTCCTGCCCAAGTTTGGAGTATATCGGAACAACACTCAAAATGAGGGCAAGGGAAACCAGAATAGCTCCGTTTCGATGTTTCAGAACAAACGTCAGGACAGGTGTATAGATCCGATGAAGCAATCGGGAAACCGGATGGGTTTCTTCCGAATGAACAGTTCCAGCCCAAAAGAAGTTTACGATCTTTGACAGCCAGCGGCTCCTCAAATCGACTTTCTTTGGAATGCGCAGCAGCCACTGAATGAGAACCGGAGCAAGCGTGATAGCCAGAACAGCCGCAAAAAACATGGAGAAATTTTTCGAAAAAGCCAATGGTTTGAACAACCGTCCCTCCTGTCCCTCAAGAGTAAAAACAGGCATAAACGACACGGCGATAACTAGGAGCGAAAAGAAGATCGGACGGGCGACTTCCTGAGAAGAGTGAAGCAGCACTTTGGAAACATCTTCCTTCTTCCCCTCCGACTCCCATTTTTCAAGACCTTTATGGCAATTTTCCACAAGAATAATCGCCGCATCCACCATGGCGCCGATTGCAATGGCAATCCCTCCCAGAGACATGATGTTGGAGGATGCCCCGGAATAGTACATGGGTATGAACGAAAGAATGATAGCGACAGGAAGCGTAACAAACGGCACCAGAGCGGAACGAAAATGAAAGAGGAAGACAAGCACTATCGCACCGACCACAAGCATTTCCTCGATCAGTTTTTTGCTTAAGGTATCGATTGAGCGCCCGATAAGCCTGGAACGATCATAGGTAATTTCAATCCGGCTTCCTTCGGGCAGCGAAGGCTCTACACGCTGCAGCACCTCCTTGACCTTTTCAATGATCCGATAGGCATCGGAACCGTAGCGTGTAACGACGATAGCCGATGCCGCCTCACCCTTGCCGTTCAGATCCGATGCACCGCGCCTGAGCTCCGGCACAAGCTTCACGTTTGCAATGTGCTTGATGAGAATGGGAGCACCGTCCGAACTAACGTCGACAGCTATATTTTCAATATCCTCCAGGCTCTTGAGATACCCGAGCCCCCGGATAAAGTACTCACGCTCCGATTGCTCTAAAATCTTTCCGCCGACATCGCGATTGGACTCTTTGACTTTCTGTATAACGTCCTGAATGGACAAACCGTAGTACAGCAAGGCATTGGGGTTGATCTGGATCTGATATTGCTTGACATAGCCGCCCACACTTGCCACCTCTGCAACCCCGGGAACCGCTTCGAGAAGATAACGAAGCTTCCAGTCCTGAAAAGAACGCAGATCCTCAATGGAGTTCCGTCCGCTCTCATCGACAATCGAGTATTGAAGAACCCAACCCACTCCCGAGGCATCAGGACCCAGAACGGGATTGGCTCCCTCCGGAAGCTGTTCGCGTATCTTCGCGAGATATTCGATCGTTCTGGATCGTGCCCAGTAAAGGTCGGTGCCTTCTTCGAAAAGAACATAGACAAAGCTCAGCCCGAACATGGAATAGCCGCGCACATCGGTGACTTTGGGAGCAGCCACCATGCTCGACACAACAGGGTAGGTAATCTGATCCTCTATGAGGTCAGGGGCACGGCCGTCCCACTCGGTAAGAACGATGACCTGAGGATCGGAAAGATCAGGAATGGCATCGAGAGGAATACGGTTCAGTGAATATATCCCCCACCCGATGCCGAATATGGTAGCAAGGACAACAAAAACAGGTTGCCTGCTGCAAAAGGCTATGACCTTTTCAATCATGCCTGCTTCCTTTAATGTTGATGGCCTGCACTTGTTCCGCCCGTTTTAATCTTGGTTTCCGAGTCGATCAAAAAATGCCCGTTGGTCACAACGGTTTCGCCCTCTTCAACGCCTTCCAGAATCTCAAAATAACCTTCGGCTTCATCCCCAAGCTCAACCTTTCGGGCTACAAAACGACCGTTACCGGCAACGGCATACACCATATTATGATCCCCGTTGAAAAGAATGGCCTCACGTGGAACGCTCAGGCGATGCCCTAATGGAATCCGAATCCGAAACTGCACAAAAGTGTTGGACTTGAAATCGATGCTTTTGTCTGATTTCACCAATGCCCGTACGAGTCTGGTTTTTGGATCGACAATGACCCCCATTGCTGCAATAATCCCTTCCTGTAGAATACGCCCCTTTTCATCGAGAACGTCTACCTGTTGACCGACCTTGACAATCCCCACATCTCCCTGATGGATAAAAGCCTCGAAATAACCCTGAGCATTACCGGCAGGCAAATGAAGGCCCAAATCAGATTTGCGCTCTTTTCTGATCAGGCCGATCCATTCCTGAGAAAGGCCCAGAAACCGAAGCTTCAACTCAGCCGATTGAATGAGAGAACGATCGCCCAGTTTCAAGGCTTCGATATACTCATTCTGTGCCACCCAGAGTTTCGGATCATGGGCCACCTTTCCGTAAACCAGAAGAGACCGGGTAAGAGAACGAACGGCAACACTATCTGTCCTGACTCCGATAATCTGGGTTCGAACAGGATCAATACGAATGCCTTCCTTATCCCTGCTTTCGTGAGCGGCATAATCATGCGTTGTTGTTTGGTCATGGGTATCAGCATGCTCATGGGAAGAATGATCGTCTTCCCCCCTTACTTCTTGGGCAACAGGAACAAGATCCATCCCGCAGATAGGACATGATCCAGGATCGTCCATCCTGATCTGCGGGTGCATCGGACAAGTGTAGTGCGAAATATTTTCCGGGGAAATTTTTTGTTCACAGGCTATGATCCCGATAGACAAGCAGACGACACCCAGTAGTACGGAAAAAAAGCGAACTTGTTTGTGATATCTCATAAAGCGCCTCCCGTAAAAGGAAGTGGAGCAAGAGATTTTCCGATTACCATTTCAAGCTCGGCTACCTTTTTCTCGTGCTCGAAATAATAGTGATGCATAAGAAGCTGGGCCTGAAACAAATCCAGCTCATTGGTTATAACATTCAGATAATCAACTTCATTTGCCTCATAGCTTCTCCTCGAAGACACCAAAGCCGATTCAGATTCAGGAATAATGCGTGAACGGTACAGTTCATACTGCTCTTTACGCTGCGCGACCTCGAAAAAAAGCTTTTCAACCTGATAGATTGTTTCCTGCACTAACGCTTCTTTTTCCTTTTTCGCAGCTGTAATCAGATAACGGGTCTGCTCGACCTTTTTGCCTTGCTTGCGAGTAGTCCAAATGGGAATGTTTATGCTTACCCCTGCTGAGAAAAAATCTTCCCCCAGAACGGGCCCTTCTATGGCATTGCTGCGAATACGATAGCCTGCCGAAAAATCAAAGTCCGGCAACAGCTCTTTTTTCGCCAACTTGTGCTGATACTCAGCTTCATCGATTATTTTATCAGCCTTGTTAAGCCAGTGCCTTGAGTGCTGCGCAACGTTTCGAAGCTCCTCCAGCCCGTAAGGAAAATCAGTAAGCGTATCTTCTGAAACGACTACTTCCAAAGGAGTTTTCGCGGGACGATTCAACAGCGTAGTGATGCGCGACCTAAGTATGTCCGCCATTTTATCCTGCTGAATCAGCCGCTCTTGCATTTTAGACAACTCGACCTTGGTCTTGAGGATATCCTGCTGGGGGACTTCGCCTACTGCATACTTTGCTTCCAGGGTTTTGGTCAGAGCTTTTAAGCGACTTATCGTTTTCCGGCTTATATCTGCCGCATTCGTGGTGTAGCTGTAATCATAAACAGCCTCCTTAAATTCAGCCAGAAGTTGATTGAGCCATTCCAGATGTTCCTCTACAGCTTGTGCCTCCCTGGACTCGGCAATTTTTTTCTTCAGGCCCAGCTTTCCCGGAAAAGGCACTTTCTGCCTCAGATAGATTTGCATACCGGTCATGGGAGTACGACTTAACGAAAGATCGCCGACAGGGATGTTACTTGCCTCAAAACTCAACCGGGGGTCATCCGGAGCGGACGCTTGAGGAATAAAGGCACGAGCAGCATTGATTTTTGCAACAAGGCTTTGCAGCTGAGGATTATACTCGAGCAACTCTTCAACGAGGCCTTCGAGATTCTTTTCGCTGTAATCACGACCTGACTGAGAAGTGTTCAAGACTGCTTTCACTCGAGCTTCCGGTTCAGCCATAACAGGCTGCCAACGTAAAGCACAAAAAAGAATCAACACCACCATTAAACGAGCGAAACGAGTCACTCTCGTCATCAATATCTTTTTCACGTAACTCTCGACCTCATATATTTTTCGCCACCCGAACCTTCTTCAACTCGACTACCCTCATCAGAAAGCAGCAAATATCTTCAACCATGTCCCATTGGAGAGATTTTACCCAACCGGCGAACCTGCCGTTGCAGTTGGGAAGAAACTTCTGTAGCAACCGCGTTTTTTAACAATTGTTACCATCCGTATGACAATTAACAACCAAAATTCTGTAGCAAATAGTTTATCTGTTAGCAATAACCCCTTGAAATCGCCTGCTTGAACCAAACCTCTTCCGACTTGTTTCAGATAGTGAGCGTCATAACTATCCGTTTTTTTGTTACATTCGGGAAGCAACAAAACATGATTACAGTGGAAGCACAGCAGACATGGAAGAAACTATTTACAGGCAACTTGAACAGGTCCGCGAAGCAAGCAGAAAACTTTGCACACTCCCGGACGACGATATCAACGATATATTGATCGACCTTGCAGACCGGATACCCGGCAGGACTGAAACAATCCTTGACGCCAACCGGAAAGACCTCGACAGGATGGCCCCTGACGACCCAAAATACGACAGGCTGCTGCTTGATGCTTCACGTCTTGAAGCCATCGCCAGCGACATCCGTAACGTCGCGGGGCTTTCGTCCCCTGTTGGCAGAATCCTTGAAAAAAGAACGCTGCCGAACGGCCTTCAACTGAAAAAAACAACCGTACCACTTGGAGTTATCGGCATTATTTACGAATCGAGACCCAATGTCACGTTTGATGTCTTCTCACTCTGCCTGAAATCGGGCAATGCAACGGTGTTGAAAGGCGGGAGTGACGCCATGTACTCGAACATTGCGATTGTCGAACTTATTCATGATGTCCTGCGTGAACACAATGTCAGCTCCGATACGCTTTACCTGCTTCCGGCTGAACGCGAAGCTGCCGGCATCATGCTCAACGCGGTCGGCTACATTGATATTATCATTCCAAGGGGAAGCCAGCAGCTTATCGATTTTGCCCGAAAAAACTCTTCAGTTCCGGTAATAGAAACCGGGGCGGGCATCGTGCACACCTATTTTGATAAAAGCGGCGATATTCAAATGGGCAGGGATATCGTCCTGAATGCAAAGATAAGAAGACCAAGCGTCTGCAATGCGCTCGATACGCTGATCATCCATAGAGAGCGCCTGGATGACCTTGTCTCGATCACCGAACCGCTTGGCAAAAAAAAGGTAATCATCTTCGCCGATGAAGACGCCTATTCTTCTCTGCTGGGGCATTATCCTTCGGAACTGCTGAAAAAAGCGGGACCGGAAAACTTCGGGACGGAATACCTTTCCCTGAAGCTCTCGGTAAAAACCGTATCGGGCCTCGAGGAAGCCCTGGATCATATCGCCCGCTACAGTTCCATGCACAGTGAAGCGGTTATCGCGTCAGACCCTGCTGTCACTGATGAGTTCATCAAAAGGGTCGATGCTGCCGTGGTGTATGCAAACACTTCAACGGCATTTACCGACGGAGCCCAGTTCGGACTCGGCGCAGAGATCGGCATAAGCACACAGAAACTCCACGCAAGAGGCCCCATGGCGTTGCAGGAACTGACAAGCTACAAGTGGGTAATCGAAGGCAAGGGACAGATAAGACCGTAACAATGCTTGAAGCAAGAAACATTTATAAATCATATACTCTTCCCGGACAGAAAAAAATAGACATCCTCCGGGGTATCGACCTGGCAGTCAACGATGGAGAAATGGTAACGGTTGTCGGTGCTTCAGGCAGCGGAAAAACAACGCTGCTGAACATGCTCGGGACACTCGATACTCCCGACAGCGGTGAAATCATCTTCAATGAGAATCCTATATTCCGTGATGGCCGTTATACTCTTTCGCAAAAAGCTCTTGCCGCTTTCAGAAACAGGCAGATCGGGTTTGTCTTTCAGTTTCACCACCTGCTTTCAGACTTTTCTGCTGTTGAAAACGTTGCCATGCCGGAGTTTATATCCACGGGAAAGCTCAATCCGGCAAAAGAAAAAGCATCTGCAATGCTCGAAACGCTCGGGATCGGGGATCGTCTGAACCATCTCCCCGGCGAACTCTCGGGCGGCGAACAACAACGGGTGGCAATTGCACGAGCATTGATGAACTCACCCGTTATGGTTCTTGCTGACGAGCCGAGCGGCAACCTCGACAGTAAAAACAGTTCGATACTTTATGACCTGATGGCAAACCTGAGCAAGGAACACCGGACCTCTTTCATTATCGTTACCCATAACGAAGAATATGCCGCAACGGCGGACCGGTGTTTGCGCATGGAAGACGGCATCCTGCACCGTAATTAATTATTGAAAAACAGCCGTCAAGCATTTTTAAACATTGCAAGAAATCAGCGAAAAGACAATTTTCAACAACGTTTACCGTTCTCGCAAGTCACCCTGTTCGTTAACCTTTACATCTACCCAGGCGTTTCATGCAAGCCGAAAAGAAAACACATAAAATAGGTCCGATCGAACTCGCCCCATCAATCCGGCCTTCTCACGCATGGACATTTTTTTATGCTGCGTTTTTTTCTATCGGCATGATAACCTTTCTGTCGATCGGGCAGACCTATATTCTCAACGTTCACCTTGGCATCCCCGAAAAAGAACAGGGGACAATAAGCGGCAATCTCGTCGTTTGGACAGAACTGATCGCTCTGCTTCTGTTCATCCCCGCAGGCATTTTCATGGACCGCATCGGGCGCCGGCCGTTGTACGTTGCAGGATTTCTGCTCATCGGCCTTACCTATCTGCTCTACCCGTTTGCCGGTTCGGTTACGGACCTTTTTCTCTACCGCATCATCTATGCGTTCGGTATGGTAGCCGTAACAGGTGCACTGTCAACAGTACTTGTCGATTACCCGGCAGAGCGCTCGAGGGGAAAAATGGTTGCTCTGATAGGACTGCTCAACGGGCTGGGTATTGTCATTACCAACCAGTTCTTCGGTTCGCTCCCTGCAATCCTCGTCAAACAAGGACTGAGCGACATCGAGGCAGGCATAGCAACCCATGCCGGTGTCGCCATCATCGCAACCAGCGCAGCAATTGTCTGTGCCGGAGGACTCCAGAAAGGAGTCCCGTTTAAGGAGAAAAAAAGGCCTCGATTAAGAGAACTTTTTACCACCGGTCTGACAGCGGCACGCAATCCGAGAATCCTGCTTTCCTACTCGGCAGCATTTATCGCAAGAGGCGACCAGTCCATCAACGGGACGTTTATCAGCTTGTGGGGTATGAACGCAGGCATTGCCATGGGCATGTCTTACGACGATGCTTTCTGGAAAGGCACCACCATATTCATCATCACCCAGGTCGCGGCCCTCATATGGGCCCCTCTTGCCGGCCCCTTCATCGACCGCATCAACAGAGTTTCTGCACTGGCTGTCTGCATGTTTCTTGCCATGCTGGGAAACCTTTCCGTGCTTCTGCTCGACACTCCCTTTGATTCCATAGGTTATGCCGTATTCATCTTTATGGGAATCGGTCAGATCAGTGTTTTTCTCGGGGCCCAGTCCCTTATCGGTCAGGAAGCCCCTTCAGGCAAGCGTGGCTCGATCCTGGGCACGTTCAATATAAGCGGAGCCATAGGCATTCTCATCATTGCCAAGGCAGGAGGAAACCTGTTTGACAGCATGAGCCCGCATGCCCCGTTCGTCATCGTCGGATCGATAAACGCCCTGCTTATGTTATTCAGTATTTATGTACGAATAAAAGCACCTCACAAGCTTGAAACAAGCCCAGAAAGCGCATGAGCACCATGAAACCCGGCTCTTCGATCTATTTTATCGGCATAGGCGGCACGGCGATGGCTTCGGTTGCAGTAGCGTTGTCTCGGGCCGGACACTTTGTTTCGGGTTCCGACACGACTCTTTATCCGCCGATGAGCGACTACCTTGCAGAACATGCCATCACCTTCTATAATGATTACAGGCCCGCCAACATCATTAAAGCCAAACCGGAAACGGTTGTTGTCGGCAACGCTGTCAGCAGGGGAAACCCGGAACTCGAGTTTGCACTCAACGAGCATATGAATCTTGTATCGATGCCGGAGATTGTGCGCACGCAGCTTATCAGCGGCAATACATCGGTGGTTATAACCGGAACGCACGGAAAAACAACGACAGCAGCTCTCACTGCCTGGCTTTTCGAGCATGGGGGCCTGCAGCCGGGATTTCTGATCGGCGGCATCGCTGAAAATTTCAACGCTGGATGCAGGGCATCCGGCAAAGAAAAAGGAGGCTATTTCATCACTGAAGGTGATGAGTACGACACGGCATACTTCGATAAACGAAGCAAGTTTCTCCATTACCGTCCGGATATCGCAGTAATCAACAACATCGAGTTCGACCACGCTGATATCTTCAGCTCTCTTGATGACATCAAAAAATCGTTCAGGCAGTTTGTCACACTCATTCCATCAGGGGGAGTACTGCTTGTCAATGGTCATGACCGCACGGTTTCTGAAATCAGCAGCAAAGCATTCTGTCTGGTTGAACGATTCGGCTTCTCCGAGGATTTCGAGTGGTCCGCTCCCGATCTCACCGTCACGGATACCGGAACATCCTTTCAACTGGTGCACAAAGGCAAGGATGCCGGTACGGTCCAGACCGACCAGTTCGGCAACCATAATGTTCTCAACACGGTTGCTGCGATTGCAGCCGCATCTCATGGCGGCATTCCGTTTCAGGTTATCGCGGAAGGAATTGGTTCTTTCAAAAGGCCGAAAAGAAGAATGGAGGTCGTAGGAAAGTTCAGTAACGGCATTACTCTTATCGATGATTTCGCGCACCACCCTACCGCGATCAGGGCCACCCTTGGATCGTTACGCCGGCGATTTCCCGAAAGGAGAATTTTCGCTTGCTTTGAACCTCGCTCCAACACCAGCACAAGGAACATATTCCAGAAGGACCTGGGAACCAGTTTCAGCGATGCCGATATTGTCGTGATCGGCAAAATTCATCGCCCGGAACGATACAGTGAGGATGAACGCCTCGACAGAGTAAAACTCAGCTCGGCGATCACCAGGTCCGGGAAAAAAGTGTTTGTTTCCAAGGATGAAACCATCGGATATCCGGAGGATATCGTACAATTTATTCACGACAACATCAGGGAGGGGGACATTATCATTTTGCTGAGTAACGGAAGTTTCAGTGGTTTAAAAAAGCATTTAACCGAAAGTTTTCTTAAAAAATGCTGAATATTTTCCTATAGTTATTTTATCTTCCTCCGCGGGTAAATTACTGCTTACTGAACAATACAAACCTGAAAACGTTATCATGGCAAAAGTAAAAGTCGGCATAAACGGATTCGGACGTATCGGGCGTCTGGTATTCCGTCAGGCACTGGCAAATGAAAAATTTGAAATTACCGCTATTAATGATCTATGTGATGCCAATACACTTGCTCATCTTCTGAAATACGATTCAACCCACGGCATTTTTGACGCTGATGTTCAGGTCGAGGGAGATGACCTTGTTGTCAACGGCAAAAAAGTCGTCATCTGTTCCGAAAAAGACCCTTCACAGCTTCCCTGGAAGGAACTTGGCGTTGATCTTGTTGTGGAATCAACCGGTATTTTCACGAAAAAAGAGGGTGCTGCGAAACATATCGCCGCCGGTGCGAAAAAAGTCATCATTTCCGCTCCTGCAAAGGACGACGTTGATGCAACGATCGTACTTGGCGTAAATGACGATACCATTACCGGCGACGAGGAAATCGTATCAAACGCAAGCTGCACGACAAACTGCCTTGCTCCTATGGCAAAGGTTCTTGAAGACAGCTTCGGCATTGAAAAAGGATTCATGACCACAGTTCATGCTTTTACCAACGATCAGAGAATCCTTGATCTTCCGCATAAAGATCTGCGCCGCGCAAGAACGGCAATGTCTTCGATCATACCGACAAGCACCGGAGCAGCAAAGGCAATCGGTCTTGTCATCCCGGAACTTTCAGGCAGACTCGACGGCATGGCAATGCGTGTGCCCGTACCGGACGGCTCTGTAACAGACCTGACTGCGATTCTTAAAAAACCGGCGACAAAAGAGGAAATCAACGCAGCAATGAAAAAAGCTGCGGAAGGAAACATGAGAGGCTTCCTTCAATTCTGCACCGACCCTGTCGTATCAACCGATATCGTCGGCAATCCTCATTCCTGTATTCTCGATTCCCTGCTCACCATGGCATCAGGCAACATGGTTAAAGTGGTCGGCTGGTATGACAATGAACTTGGTTATTCCACAAGGGTTGTCGATCTTCTCGAAATCTACGCACGTTTCGTCTGATTGAGGTCCTATTACATCTGCAGGAGAAACTCCAGGAGGGTGGCAATTTGCCACCCTCTTTTTTTGTGCATGCCGTTCCTTTTCCCCGTATGCTCACCTCTTTAGGGCGCCCTTTATTTTCAATGGATATCCAAGCCGGCAGCCCGGAAAAACGACAGCGCAACCACGTTCCTGTTGTTGAGATTTAAACTCTAATATGTTATACTAAGTCATTACACAAATAAGTTTTCCTACCGTTTAGCCGCACAACTTTTGAGATTATGTCCAATTCTTCCCAGCAAATGAAAGCCATCATCCTATACGATACACGCTCTGTCGGGGGATCAACCGATAAATTTGTCGATGCACTCGGCAGCAGTCTGGCAGAGACCGGTGCGTATGTGGAAAAAGGAAAATGCAAGGCTACTGCAGACTACAGTTTTATCCAGGACTTCGATGTCGTTATCATGGGCGCTCCGGTTTATTACATGCTTGTATCGTCCGAGTTGCTTGGCGCACTTATCCAGAGCAATCTCAAGAGATATCTCAGGAGAAAAAAAGTTGCTCTTTTTCTTGCCTGCGGCAGTCCTGAGCCTATGGCCTACATGATGTACCTTCCCCAGCTCAAAATCCAACTGGTGCGCAACAAGATCCTTGCTGAAAAAGTGTTTGCTCCCCAGGAACTTTCGGATGAACAGCAGATCGACGAGTTTGTCAGCCAAATTACCCAGGGATACAAAAAAGCGCTGAAAACCCGTAACAACTCGCTTATATGGACCGAAGAAGCACAGGAACTGCTTGCACAGATCCCGTCGTTTTTCCGTAACAGGATAAGAATCGCTGCTGAAGAGTATGCTGAAGAAATGGGGTACAGGGAAATCACCGTCAACGTGATCGATGAAGCAAAAGCAGAACTCGAGTGATTGCACCAGTCTGAACCATGACAGCAAACAGAAAAAGCCCTGAAAAACGGGCTTTTTCTGTTTACACGAACCGGTCATCCAAAAATGTCACGAGCTTTTTCAAAGAAGCTTTTCTCATGATCCGTTTTCTCATCCGGCACCAGGAGCTCCGATTTCTTGATCTCCTTGAGCAGTTCCTTGTCACGGTGTGAAAGATCCCTTGGAATATAGACATTGACTTTCACCAGATGGTCCCCTCGTCCCGGAGACTTGAGATGCCCGATACCCTTTCCGCTGATCCTCAGCATGGTATTCGGCTGCGTTCCCGGAGGAACGGTCAATTTTACGCGCCCTTCAAGCGTCGGCACCTCGACCTTGGTTCCAAGAACCATGTCGGGGTAACTGACCGGAAGGTTATAGATAACATCGTCTCCCCTGCGAACGAAGAGCTTGTGCGCCGCTTCTTCGATAACCACGATCAGATCCCCATTGGATCCTCCTCTCGGGCCCGCATTTCCCTGTCCTCTCAGGGTAAGATAGTTTCCGTCTTCCACACCGGCAGGGATATTCACCTTTACCGTCGTCTCACCCTGCTTGATACCGTCACCATGGCAGGAAGTGCAACGGTCTTTTACAACCTTGCCTTCACCGCCACAGGTTGGACATGCAGTGATGTTTACAAACTGGCCAAACATGGTTTTCGAGGCCTGTCTGACCTCTCCTGTTCCCTGACAGGTTGGACAGGTCTCGAGGTTTCCTGTTTTCGAGCCTGTGCCGCCACACACTTCGCAGGGAATCTGTTTTTTGATTTTCAGCGTTTTTTCAACACCTTTGGAAATCTCTTCCAGTGTCAGTTTCAAGCGGATTTTCAGGTCGCCGCCTCTGATACCTGCTGACGATCTTGACCGTCTTGTTCCGCCGCCGAAAACATCTTCAAAGCCGAACGGTGAACCCCCGCCTGACCTTCCTCCTCCTCCAAACATATCATTGAAAGCACTGAAAATATCACCGAAATCACCTGCTCCTGCACCGCCATACGCGCCGCCCTGTGAAGAAGCTGACGACCCTACACCTGCATGCCCGAACTGGTCGTAGCGGCGCCGTTTGTCGTCATTGCTCAGCACCTCGTATGCCTCGTTCACCTCCTTGAAGTGCTCCTCAGCCTCACTGTTGTCCGGATTTTTATCCGGGTGATACTTCATGGCAAGCTTGCGGTACGCTTTTTTAATCTCATCTTTGGAAGCCGACCGGGATAAACCCAGGACCTCGTAGTAATCTCTCTTCATTTCTTCTCAACTATTCCTTGTATAACTGTTTTCTAATAATAACCTTATCCCGTTTCCTATTTTGCCACAACAACTTTGGCATGGCGCAGAACCTTGTCTCCCAGAACATAACCTGCCTGAAACTCTTCAATAACCGTCTCCGGCTCGGTATCGGGAGAATCCACCTGTGTGATGGCTTCATGGAAATCGACATCCATCTTCTTTCCAACAGCCTCGATTCTGCTGACACCTTTATCGGCAAGCCATTTGAAAAAATTTTTCTTTAACAGCTCAACCCCGTCAATATAGGGGCGTGCCTCCTTGGTTTTTTCAAGCACTTCAGGAGCATGTTCCACGATACGGCTGACATCATCGAGCAGGGGAAGAAGCTCCTTTATAATGTTTTCAAGGGCGCGGGAACCGGCCATCTGCGTTTCACGCTCTTTCTGTCTACGGAAATTTTCAAATTCTGCGGCTTTGCGCATCAGTTCTTCCCGCAGTTTATCCAACTGCTGTTTTGAATCAGTCAACTGGCCTTCAAGCTCCTCGACTTTTGTGGCAAGAGCTTCGGACTGCTTTACAGCTTCTTCCACCACTACATCCTCTTTTTGGTCTGTTTTATGCTTTGACGCTTTTTTTGTCATATGTCTACGCTTGTTTTAATTAACTCATGCACTCAAGCCGGCTTATGATAATACGTTGGTTGATGGTTGCCCGGCACTTGTGACTTGTTTCGTGTCACTGCTGCTCAGGATAACGAGTGTGACAACCGATCAGCCATATAGTTGACAAGCCTTACAACGCGCTCGTAATCCATTCGTTTAGGGCCAAGAACGCCAAGACGGCCGATTGTATTCCCTACATAATAAGGCGTTGTAACAACGGTAAAATCTTCAGCGGTTGAAGCTGAATTTTCCCTTCCTATCGATATGCTCACATCCAGTCCCGAGGATATGACAGGTGTTACCCCGCCATCTTTCTCAAGCAGCTCGGCCATGCGGTTTTTATCTTCAATCATGCATACAAGATCACGCACCTTCTGGGGCTGGTCAAATTCCGGCTGATTAACAATATGCTCAGCTCCGGCAATATAGAGCCGCTCAAGAACCGGTGAGTCATCAAAAAGGTTATCTGCCGACCTGACGATCATGTTCAAGAGCGCCCTGTCCTTGTCACAGTCGGCCAGGCGCCGGCTGATGGAGTTACGGATTTCCGACAATGTCAGCCCTGAAAGTCTCTGATTGAGCAGCTCGATAACATTTTCGAGCTGCTGACGGGATACCTCAAGATCAAGTTCCATGACAATAGTTCTCACAAAAAGCGACTGGATTGACAGGACAACCATTATCCTCGATGAACTCAACAGCACCATGTCCAGAAGTTCGAATACGGCGTTTGACAGCCTGGGAGAAATAACAACACTCAGTTGCCGGGAAATCCCTCCCAGAACCTTCGCAGCCGCCTGAAGGACATCCGCTGAATCTTTCGGGTCATAATTGAGCAGCTTAAAATCACGATCTATCCGCTTTTTCTCTTCTTCATCGATACGCTGCACCCTCATAATAAGGTCCACATAATAACGGTACCCCTTGTCTGTAGGAACGCGGCCTGCAGATGTATGCGGTTGACTTATATACCCCTCATCTTCCAGGTCAGCCATGACATTTCTTATGGTCGCATCCGAAAGACCGAGGTTATAATTCTTTGCTATGTAACGCGAACTAACCGGAGCTGCATTCATGACAAAGGCCTGAATAATAATAGACAGCACCTGACGCTCACGTTCTGACAGATCATGAAACACCATTATAAACACCCTGAAACAGCTTTTAACTAAGCGAACTTAGAAGAAGTGCCAATTTATCAAAAAAAACAACCGGATACACCAATTAATTTCATACGACAGCTTCGGCACTTTTTTGCTGAAAAAGAGTAACCATCATCTCTTAAATAAGTTACAGCCTGTCAACCGGCCAACACTCCGGAAAGCACTCGATCCAGCCCGGCGTAATCCTTGTGAATTTCAATACCGTCAAAACCCCCGGCATGCACAATCTCCGAAACTTTCCGCGCCCCGTCAGCATGCAGCTCATAACAGAGTACCCCCCCGGATCCGAGCAGCACAAAGGCATTTGCAGTTATTGCATGATAAAAAGCAAACCGATCGGGAGGCGTCAGTGCCATTTTCGGTTCATGCTCTTTAACCTCCGGTTGAAGCCCCGACCATTCAGAGTCCGGTACATAGGGAGGATTGGAAAGAATCAGATCATAGTTCCCGCCGAGACCATCAGGAAATCCAGGGTGCAGAGCATCGGCCCGCAGAAACCGGATTCTTTTGGAAACGCCGTGTCTGTCTGCATTACAGGCTGCTACCTCAAGCGCACCTGCAGACAGGTCTACTGCTGTTATACGTGCCTCCGGAAGTTTGAGGGCAAGTGTAACGGCAAGGCATCCGCTGCCCGTCCCGATATCGAGAATCGAGACACTTCTTTCTTTTGCAGCACCTTCAGCCGTCAAACGGTCAACAGCATGTTCGAGAACAAGTTCGGTTTCGGGTCTGGGGATCAGTACCCGTTCATCAACAGCAAACGGATATCCGTAAAACATCTGCTCTCCGGTAATATATTGCAGGGGTCTGCCCTTTAAACGCTCTCTGCAGAACGAGCGAAACTGCTCAAGCTCACTCCGGTACACAGGACGATTATGGTTCAGATACAGATCCATCCTGCTTACCCGAAGAACATGAGCGAGCAGAACCTCGGCATGCAAACGGGATTCGTCTATCTTTTTATCTCTGAAATATCTCTCTGTGGTTTTGAGCAGATCCAGTGTCAGCCACTGTCGATCATTTTCTCTCATAGAGCAGTCATTTCACATTGCACCGGTGATGTCAGGGAATAACAGCCAGTATTCGAAGCATATGTCGTCCAACGTATACAGGTCAGTCCATTGATACTACGCTACTGGTATTTACGCAAACAGAATTCAAAAAAAAATCGTTAGTTTGGTACGCTGTTTCAATAACGGTTAATAACGGAAGACACCATGAAAAAACTGCTCTATGCTGCGCTGATGACACTTATACTTTTCAGCATGTACACCTCACCTGCATTTGCAAGGTTCACAGGGATCATTGACATGAACCTGACCATGCCTAACGGCACATCCGGGATAACCTATTTTTTCGGCAACAAGGCACAGCGGATGGATATGACCACTCAGCTGGATAAAATCCCGGAACCACTTAAAACAACGGTAATTACACGTGCATCACAGCCTGACCGGGCCGTTATAGTCAACCATACATCAGAAACGTATACAAAAGTAAACCTTCGAACCGCTGCTGAAAACGCAACGCTTGTTGATTTTGATAACGATTACAGAATAGAAAAAGCAGGAAAAACGAACATCAAAGGATACGACTGCCAGCATGTCAAGCTTTTCAGCACTTCAGATACCATTGAGATGTGGCTTACGCGAGACATTGGTGATTTTGACACATTCAGACTTCTGCAATCCCAGAACCCTCGCCTCTCGAACACCGTACTGGCCAAAACGCTCTCTGACGAAGGCGTTGACGGTTTTCCGGTTAAAATCATTCAGGATAATGAAACCGGCAAACTCGCAATGGAGGTCATCTCGGTTCAGCAGGCGCCGCTCGAATCACATGAATTCAATGTACCCCGGGGATATACCGAGATCGATGGTACCCAGAAGCCGCTCAACAAGAAACAGAAAGAGCATCTGAAAGATCTCATGGAAAAAATGAAAAATTTCAACGAGTAGGTTGTATATTCCCGGCTAATCTCTTTTCCCAATCAATAAAACATCCCATTACGTGGCAGATAAAATCACTCCGAGAGATGAAGACTACTCACAGTGGTATATAGATCTTGTTCGTTCAGCAAAACTTGCCGATTATTCCGATGTCCGGGGCTGCATGGTCATCCGTCCCAACGGCTACGCAATATGGGAAAAGATGCAGGCAGCACTCGACAGTATGTTCAAGGCAACAGGCCATGTCAACGCATACTTCCCGCTATTCATCCCTGAAAGCTATATCCGGAAAGAGGCTGACCATATCGAAGGCTTCGCACCCGAATGCGCTGTTGTAACCCATGGAGGAGGCGAAGAACTTCCTGAAAAGCTTTACGTCCGCCCGACATCGGAAACGGTTATATGGGCCTCTTATAAAAAATGGGTCCAGTCATATCGAGACCTGCCGATTCTGATCAATCAGTGGGCGAATGTTGTTCGCTGGGAAATGCGCACCCGGCTTTTCCTGCGTACCGCCGAGTTCCTCTGGCAGGAAGGACACACAGCACATGCTTCCCGGGAAGAAGCTCAGGAAGAAGTGCTCCGCATGATCAACATTTACAAGACCTTTGCCGAGGAGTACATGGCTCTGCCTGTTATCATGGGACGGAAAACGGAAAGCGAAAAATTTGCCGGAGCCGACGAAACATGGTGTATCGAAGCGATGATGCAGGATAAAAAGGCGCTGCAGGCAGGCACCTCGCACAACCTCGGACAAAACTTCGCAAAGGCTTTCGATTGCCAGTTTCAGTCTAAAGAAGGAACACTCGAGTACGTCTGGGCAACGAGCTGGGGAGTCTCGACACGCCTGATTGGTGCGCTTATAATGGCCCACTCCGATGATAAAGGACTTGTTCTGCCGCCAAAACTTGCCTCCCGACAGGTGGTTATAGTTCCCATTCTCAAAGGAGACAAGCAGGCCGTTGTGGAAAAAGCTCAAGCCATTTGCGCTGAACTGAAAAAAAACGGGATCAATACGTTTGTTGACGACAGCGAACAAAACTCGCCCGGCTGGAAATTTGCCGAATATGAACTCCAAGGAATACCTGTCCGCCTTGAAATCGGGCCGCGCGACATCTCGAACAACATCTGTATTGCCGCGCGCCGCGATACCGGAGAAAAACAAAAGCTTGTGCTGGACGACACGCTTGCATCGTCAATCGGCTCACTGCTTGAAACAATCCAGAAGTCGATGTTTACAAAAGCACTTGATTTCAGAGAAGCCAATACTGTGGAAGTCACATCTTATGACGAGTTCAAGGCATCTGTCGACAAAGGGTTTATCGTTGCACACTGGGACGGCACAGAAGAAACGGAAACAAAGATAAAGGAAGAAACCAAAGCCACGATCCGCGTGCTGCCGGAAACTCCCGACTTTATAAGCCGCTATGCCCTCAACGAACAGGGCGCTTGCATCTGCAGCGGAAAACCATCGAAAGGGAAGGTGGTCTTTGCCAAGGCGTATTGACAAATAGTGACGAGTGACAAGAAAGCAACGAAAAAGGAACGCCCCGGAAAAACATTGGTGTCATTCCGGAGCGTCTGCCGTCGCGCATTATGCAGAACCCATTACTCTGACCCGAAATAATCCTCGAGACCTTCGTTGGTGGGCTTCATGGTCTTGTCGCCTTTATTCCAGTTTGCCGGACAAACTTCCCCGAACTGTTCGGTAAACTGCAGCGCTTCAACCATTCTCAACACCTCATCGACATTTCGGCCGAGCCCGAGGTCATTGACAACCTGATAACGTACAATGCCTTCTTTATCGATCAGAAACAGTCCCCTGTAGGAAATCCCTTCCTTTTCAGCCAGAACATCATAGGCTTTCGACGCTTCTTTATTGATATCCGAAAGCAGTGTATAGGTAACCCCTTCAATACCACCTTGTCTGCGCGGTGTCTTGAGCCACGCATGATGGGAAAACTTCGAATCCACCGAACATGCGAGAACCTCTACATTTTTGTGCCGGAACTCCTCAAGCCTGTCCTGGAAAGCATGCAGCTCGGTAGGACAGACAAACGTGAAATCCAGCGGATAAAAAAACAGCACAACATATTTTCCCCGATAATCCGACAACTTGCATGAGTCAACAAACGTTCCCCCATCGACAACAGCCTCAAGATCAAATTCAGGTGCCTCCCTGCCAACTAATACGCCCATTGGTATCTCCCTTTGATTTTTAAATAAATGATTGAAATAAAAAACCTGTTTTCAGGCTCACAAAATAAATAAGACAATTTTAGTCCTAATATATTATTTAAACAGAGTAAAAACAACTGAAAATATCAAAAAATGCATCCTGACCGGTTTTTCATCTCTTTTCTTCCTTTCGATCTCTCGATGAATATTTATATCTTGTTTTTATACAAGTTGTTATTAAACAGTCGTCTAATATAGCCGTTATAAACGGTAAAGACACATGGGCACCTCTATTAATTGTCGTGAGCACCGTGAGTACAAGGCGGACGGAGCGCAGAAACCGGAGTGTACACGCGAGTACATGAGGATTTCGAGCACCGCCCAACGACGTAATCATGGTGCGCAACAAATTAATAGAGGTGCCCACATTAATTCCTGAGGTCCATGCACACCTTTTTCGAATTTGACCGTCACCAGGCAAACTTCTCCAAGGAAATACTTGCCGGACTGACAACCTTTGTGACCGTCTCCTATATCATCATTGTAAACCCTGCCATTCTGACAGCAGCAGGCATACCGCGTGAAGCTTCCATGACAGCGACGATTCTCACAGCCGTGTTCGGAACACTGCTTATGGGTCTCTACGCAAAAAGACCTTTTGCCGTAGCGCCTTATATGGGAGAAAATGCGTTTATCGCTTATACGGTCGTGCAAACCCTGGGGTATTCATGGCAAACCGCGCTGGCCTCAATATGTATCAGCGGAATTCTTTTCACCGTTTTGACGCTTTCAGGTCTCAGGAGCTGGCTTTCCAAAGCAATACCACGCACGCTGAAGCACAGTTTTGCCGTCGGAATAGGTCTCTTTCTTGCCTTTATCGGTTTCAGCGATATGGGTGTCATAACACTGGGTGTCCCCGGAGCACCGGTAGCAATGGCCAATATTTCAGCACCTCCTGTTCTTACCAGTCTCGCCGGGCTTCTGCTGATTTCCGTCCTGCTTGCCTTCAGGATACCCGGAGCCATCCTTATCGGAATGTTGCTTACAACCGCTGCTTTGATTTTTCTTGGTATACTCCCCCTTCCTGAGGCACTGGTAAGTGCTCCCCCGTCCCTTGCTCCGATATTTCTCAATATTGATTTTCACGGAGCTATGACATGGGGCTTTATCGGTGTAATAACCAGTGTCCTTATCATGGATTTTGTCGATACAATGGGGACGCTTATAGGGCTTTCTTCGCGAGCAAACCTTCTTGACGAAAACGGCAATCTCCCTGAAATCGAAAAACCGATGCTGGTTGACGCCCTTTCAACCATAGCAGCGTCATTGTTCGGCACAACCACTGCCGGCGTTTATATTGAGTCGGCTGCAGGAATCGAGCAGGGGGGAAAAACAGGACTCACTGCAATTGTCGTAGCAGTGCTTTTTGCCTTTGCCCTGTTTTTCTCCCCAATACTGACTATCGTACCTGCCGGAGCTTACGGCCCGGCGCTTGTCATCGTCGGAATGTTTATGCTTCCGTCGGTCGCAAAGTTTGATTTCAACGACTATACGGAATTGATGCCCGCATTCCTGACGGTCACCCTGATGATGTTCACCTTCAATATCGGCGTCGGCATAACTGCCGGATTTATTGCTTATGTTCTGTTAAAGACTTTTACAGGCAAAGCCGCTGCAATTCATCCGGGGATGTGGATCCTGGCGGCATTCTCTCTGACGTTCTATCTGTTTTATCCTTATCATTCATGACATCAAAACCATGCAGATATCCAGGTTGAGAATAGCACAGACTGATTGCGTTCTTGCCAACTTCGAGGAAAATCTCGCACAGCACAGAGCACTGATCGAAAAAGCCGTCGACGACGACGCCAGTGCAATAGCTTTTCCCGAATTATCCCTGACCGGATACAATGTTCAGGACGCCGCTCAGGATGTCGCACTGCACATCGATGATCCGGCGTTTGACCCTCTGAGAGAACTCAGTCGGGAAATAACGATTATCTGCGGCGGAATCGAACTCAGCAATGATTACGGAGTATATAACTCCGCGTTTCTCTTCGAAGACGGGCAAGCTCAAAGTGCTCACCGGAAAATTTATCTCCCGACGTACGGCATGTTTGAAGAGCTGCGCTATTTTTCAGCAGGACAGAAAATCGAGGCTGTAACATCGAGGAGGCTTGGAAAAATAGGCATTGCCATCTGTGAAGATATGTGGCATGTTTCGGTTCCCTATCTCCTTGCTCACCAGGGAGCAAAGTTGTTGTTCGTGCTCATGTCCAGTCCGCTCCGGTTGACTCCCGGTGCAACACAACCGGCAATTGTCGAGCAGTGGCAACAGATAATCAGCACCTACTCGTTTCTTTTCAGCACTTATGTTGCCTGTGTTAACCGCGTCGGTAATGAAGACAGTTTTACCTATTGGGGCAATTCATCCGTTGCCGGGCCTGACGGGGCAACTCTTGCAACAGCTCCGCTGTTTAAACAGCACACATTCGATGTGACTATTGATCTCGACGCGGTGAAGCACGCCCGCCTGCACTCATCGCATTTTCTTGATGAAGACCTGCGGCTGTTCGCAGCGGAACTCCGCGACATCATGACCTGCCGGCCGGAGTAAGAGCACAAGTCAAAAGGCAAAGGCAAAAAGTCAAAAACGGTTAGATAGTCAGAGGTTCCCCATTACCGCATTCTGAACGAAGGAGGTGTAAGGCTGGCAGGGTAGTGTTTGCTGAAACGCTGCATCGCTTTTTCAGCCTCACGTTTTCCGTCAAACAGCCCGAATACGGCTGAACCACTCCCTGAAAGACTTGCAAAGAGGGCTCCCTCTTCAAGCAGTTCCTCCTTGACCTTTCGCACAGAAGGATAATGATCGAAAACCACCGGCTCGAAGTCGTTTTCAAAAGCCGGAAGAACGGTTAGATCCCTGTTCGCACAAAGCCCCTTTACCATTTCCCTGAGATCGGGAACTTTCCGTTCAAACCGCGGATAAAAATTCTTGTACGCCCATACCGTTGAAATATGTTCCTCCGGAAAAACCGTCACGGTATGAAACGGAAGAGAACAATCGAGGTCCTGAAGCTGCTCACCGATGCCGGAGGCAAATGCAACGCCCGGCATTTCGAGAAAATAAGGAACGTCGGCACCGAGCTTCAGCGCAATACCGTGCAAATCCGCTGAGGGAACGTGGACATCCCACAGTGTATTCAGTACTCGCAGTGTTGTTGCAGCATCGCTGCTCCCCCCTCCCAGACCCGCACCGAAAGGGATGTTCTTTGTCAGACTTATAGAGACTCCGCTTCTGATCCCGGCATAGTCACGCAGGGCAGTTGCCGCTTTCAGGCAAAGGTTGTCGTCGTCCGACGGAAGATCGAGATTACTGCAGGTCATCCCGAGCTCATCGGCAGAAGCGAAAGTCAGTTCATCATACCAGTTAATCGGCGCGAAAACGGTTTCGAGAGTATGATATCCATCCGGACGTTTACCGGTGATAAGCAAACCAATGTTGATCTTCGCAAAGGCTTTTACGGAAATATGCTGCATTGAAACTGATTCCTGAATTGAGAGGCGATTGTTTTTACATGAATATTTGCCATATTGCGTGAAAACGGAACCCTGAACCCCGTATTGCACCTATGACTGTATTGAAAATTCTGGCTCTTGTGCTGTTGTTCATCTGCCTCCAGATTTTACCAGCCGTATCCCGGGCTGTTGGGCAAAAAACAGTCTATAGTACTCAAATCCTTCAATACGTGCAGAAAGATAAGGTTTATTTGTTAGAAAATCTGCGTTCCAGAGTCACCAATAACTCCGAGAAAACGGTAATAGACGCCTTGCTTGCAGAAGATGGGCCCCAGGCAGCACGTCTTTTCCGCAAACAGCTTCAGGACTACCCCGATCCCGTCCTTGATTCTCTGAGCAAAGCCCGTCTGGCAGCTTATCAACAGGCGCTTTCATCAAAGAGCGAAACCCGCACAGTACTGTCCCGGCATACCTTCATCCTGCAATTCGGCAGTTTCAGCTCTTTGAAGAACGCACAGGAACTTGCCGGTCGATTAGCTGCAAAATCCACACCCGTCAGAATATACCAGAGCAAAGGTCAGTACAAAGTTCGCTCAAAAAAAGTCTTCAGCACCAGAAATCAGGCTGAAGCCTGGTCTAAAAAACTCCCGTTTGATTCATATGTTGTTCACCTGAGATGATCAGAACAACCGGAAGCTTGACAAGAAACCTCTATAAGGCTGTAGCTGTAGCCTGATTTGAGTGGTTCAATTCAGGTTTAAAGCATACGATGAGCAAAATGATTGATTTCCTGGGTGAATCCGCCGCAATTGTACAACTGAAACATCTTGCCCTTCAGGTTGCACAAACTGAAGTCACGGTACTGATCACCGGGGAAACAGGCTCAGGCAAGGAGGTTCTCTCACGCTTCATTCACGCCCACAGCCGCAGGTCTCATAAAAGCTTTATTCCGGTCAACTGCGGCGCTATTCCATCCGGCATTCTCGAATCCGAACTTTTCGGGCATGAAAAAGGTGCATTTACCGGTGCAGTGCAAGGCCGAAAAGGCTACTTTGAAAGTGCAGACCACGGCACTATTTTTCTCGACGAAGTCGGCGAAATGCCCCTCGAAACCCAGGTTAAACTGCTCAGAGTCATAGAAGCCGGCGAATTTCAGCGAGTTGGTTCATCCGAAACGATATACTCCGACACACGTATTATCGCCGCAACCAACAAAAACCTGCAGCAAGCCGTTGCCGAAAAAAACTTCAGGGAAGATCTCTACTTCCGTCTGCACAGCGTTGAACTTCACATACCCCCGCTCCGGGAAAGAGAGCGGGATGTCCTGATTCTTGCGGAACATTTTATTCGTCAGTTCGAGCGGAAACACGGCATCTCTTTCGACGGTTTTACAAACGATGCTGCTGAAATCCTCCTTCGTTATAACTGGCCGGGAAATGTACGTGAGCTGAAAAACCTTCTGGAATCCCTGCTTATTCTTGAAAAAGGCAAACAGATTACCCCTGACATCCTCGACAAACATCTTGTCCAGAGAAACAAATACAAAAGCCTTGTCCATGATCCCGAAAAATCGGAAAAAAACGAACTGAATCTTATCTACAACAGCCTGATCAAACTGCACCAGGAAATAAGCGAAATCAAGCAATTACTTGGTGATAGAGGAGGACCACATGAAGAGCATCATAAAATGCCGCTCCTCCTTCCGCCGCCTTTATCAGAAAAGAGTGAGAACGGCGGAGGTAAAGAAAGGGCAGAAGAAATCCAGACACTGGAAACCCTGGAAAAACAGGCAATAGCCCATACTCTTAAGACTTTCAACGGCAACAAACGCCAGACCGCCAGAGCACTCGGATTAAACGAACGAACACTCTACAGAAAAATAGCGAAATACAAACTGGGTGAAGATTGACTGCTGAATTAATGATCATTGAGCACGCCCCGGGTGTCAAATACCGATGGTTCTGCGTTTACCGGCAAAAGCAACAAGCAGCAAAAACGCAGATACAACACTTGTGACTTTTGGCAGAAGATCAGGGTTGCGCGTATAAAAGGTCAACGTGACATTTCGTTCAACGTCGGCAGCAAGAGACCGGCGCTCCCACCAGGGAATGTCAGCGTAGACACGACCGTACTTGTCAATAAACTGTGAAACACCGGTATTTGCACAACGAGCCATCGAGCGGCGGTTTTCGATACATCGAAACCTTGCAATAGCCGCATGTTGATATGGCCCGTAGGATTTTCCATACCAGCCGTCATTTGTGACAAGCGTAAAAAACTCGGCCCCCCTGCTCACAAACCCGGCAACAAGGTCGGGGAAAATAGATTCGTAGCATATGACATTCGAGGTTTTTACTTTCTCTCCCGAAACCGTGATGAACTCCATAATCGTCTTGTCACGCCCTTTTCCCCAACTGCTTATCCCTGCAAGAGAAAAAGTAAAATTATCCAGCCATGGTGCATATTCCATATAAGGCACTCGTTCCGCGAAGGGTACAAGCTTCATTTTGCGATAGACCTGCGGATCATCTTCTCCGGTGGCAACCAGCATCGAAGCGTTAAACGTCTGGTAATACCGGTCCTCATCAGAATTGAACTTGTAGAGGTACTCGTTTCCAGCGACTTCTGCGTCTGAATAAAAGACAATATCTGAATAACCGCTGAGAAGAGCCCCTCCCCACCGCTCTACCCTCGATTTCAGGAGCTCGTAATAAGCAAGGTTCCTCTCGTCGAGAATATAGAACGGTATTGCTGTTTCAGGCCACAGAATAAGATCCGGCCTGTTTTGTGATACCGCCCGGTCCGTCATGCTGAAGTAGATAAGCATGATGTCCTGGCTGGAATATTTCCGCCATTTTTCAAAAGGGTCGATATTCGGCTGCACAAGAGAGACTTTTACCGTCGGGCGCTCCCGCTGCAACTCCGCATCATTAAATACCATAAAGGAATATCCAAGAGGAAGTGCAATCATCAACAGCAGTGTAACCCCATGCACATATATTTGTTTTCGTGCCCGGAACCTCAACCATGCACCCGCTGCAAGGACATTGAAAAGCACAAGCCAGAAGCTCACTCCCCATACACCGGAAATATCGGCATACTGAATCATCATGTTGAGCAGAGCCTGTGAATTACCGAAAACGAGCCAGCCGAATGACAGCTCCTGGCGGATATAGAGCCACTCCCAGGCGACCCATAAAAAAGGCAGACCGAAAAGAGCGAAACGATAACCGCGGAACCGTTTCAAAACAAAGAAAAGCAGGAGTGGGACCGTGGAGCAGAAAGCCTGCACAAAAATGGTAAGCAGTCCTCCCGGCAGGGTTGCAAGAGAAACCCACCAGAGACTGGTTGCACAAAAAATCAGCATCGTGGAGTAAACACGCCCGAGAAAGCTCCGAAAAGAAACGTCGCCGCGCAGGGATATCAGCAGAGGGACGAGGGCGATCCATGCAATCGTTTCAAGCCGTATAAACGGGTATGAGGGGAACGAAATACCAAGCAGCAATCCGCTCAGAACAGGTAAACCGTAACCGGAGAAACTCCCTCCTCCGTCAGAAGATCGTAACATGCGTATCCGGATAGTCGTTCAAGGCAATCCGGTTCAAAAATAGTAAAAACCCGGAACAAACCGCGAATGAAGAAACAGCTTGTGGAGTAATTCCTGTCGCCTGAAAACCGGTCATGCGTGATTCGCAGGTAAACAGGGGAAAAACAGGTGGCTGGAAAGGGATTAAAGAGGTATATTTTACTTTAATTATTTATTTTTATTCTTTAAATTTGTTTCAAGCTGTTATTTAACAGGAATTACCAGCAAAAAATTTCCTGCTGAAAAATTTCTCAACGCCACCAAAAAGGAGATTCACTATGGCTCTATTCGGCACCAAAGACAACACAACCGCCCATGCTGATTACGAGATTATTCTCGAGGGCGGTTCAAGCTCCTGGGGACAAGTAAAAGGTCGTGCGAAAGTCAACGCACCCGCAGCTCTTCCCTTACTGCCGGCTGATTGCAACATCAAGATCGATGCCAAGCCTCTTGATGGCCAAAAAGGGACGGTACGTTTCACTACTGCAATCGAATCAATTGTCGACAGCACAAAAAACACGCTTAATGTTGAGGTCGATATTGCCAACGAAACCAAAGACAGACGAATTGCTGTTGGTGAAGGAAAACTTTCGGTAGGTGATTTTTCACACTCTTTCTCGTTTGAAGGTTCAGTAGTCAATATGTACTACTACCGCTCCGATGCTGTACGCAGAAATGTTCCAAACCCTATCTACCAGCAGGGCCGTCAGTTCCATGACATTCTGATGAAGGTTCCTCTGGATAACAATGATCTTATCGATACCTGGGAAGGCTTCCAGCGGTCAATGTCAGGTGGCGGTGCGAATTTTAATGACTGGATCCGTGAGTTCTGGTTTATCGGGCCAGCATTCACAGCAATCAATGAAGGCGGTCAGCGTATATCTCCTATTCAAGTAAGCAGTTCCGGTGTTGAAGGTGGAGAAAAAGGACCTGTTGGCGTTACACGATGGAGATTCTCTCATGCCGGTTCCGGTATCGTCGATTCCATATCCCGCTGGTCGGAACTTTTCCCTGTAGAGCAGCTTAACAAGCCTGCTTCTATCGAAGGCGGTTTCCGCTCCGATTCACAGGGTATCGAAGTCAAGGTCGACGGCAACCTTCCCGGCGTATCACGTGATGCCGGCGGTGGTCTCCGCAGAGTACTCAACCATCCGCTGATCCCTCTGGTTCATCACGGCATGGTCGGCAAATTCAACGACTTTACCGTCGACGCACAGTTGAAAGTCGTTCTGCCTAAAGGCTACAAAATCCGTTACTCAGCCCCCCAGTTCCGCTCTCAGAACCTTGAAGAGTATCGCTGGAGCGGCGGCGCTTACGCCCGCTGGGTAGAGCATGTATGCAAAGGCGGCACAGGCCAGTTTGAAGTCCTGTACGCACAGTAAAATCAAAGAACAGGCACAATGTAAAAAGCCGGCGAATATCGCCGGCTTTTTTTGTTGCCTATCCTGTCCAATAGTCCCGATCCATCGCCCCTCTTATCCCAGCATCCGGAGGATCTCCTCAATATCACCCTTGATTTCCTGAAGAAGCTCTTTTCGGCGCTGGTGGGCGATTACATGATCCTTTTTTTCCTTGCCCATCTGCTTGCGCAGTTTCATAATTTCCTCCACGCGCTCGTCAGAATCGCTATCGCCCGCTCCGCCCTTTACGATCTCGGAAGCCTTTTCGAGCTTATAGCCTTTTTCATAAACAAGCTCCTTGATCGTCAGCGTCATTGCAATGTCCTTGTTTGTGTACCTTCTGTTATCTCGTGTGTCCCTGCCCGGGTTCAGCTCTTTGAAAAACCTTTCCCAGTACCTCAACAGATAAGCCGGAACTCCGGTAATTTTACTTACCTCTCCTATGGAATAATAACTTTTGTTCGACTCAAATGGCATGTCTCTTCCTGATAAGTATTGTAAAAACCGGCTGCTTTACTTCGCTGCGCCTTGTTGCAATGCAAAAGACACTATTTGAAACAATCACCTCTTATTATACATTACATCCGTGAGATCAAAAACATGAGCGATGAAAAATTTATTACGCCTGAAAAAATATTTTCTGAGATACAGGCTCAAACTGCTTTACGGCTTTGTTTGCATTATTCTCACGAACATTTTTGCAGTATACGCCCCCCGTTTTATCGGTAACGCCATCGACATAATGGAAAAAGAGTTCGTTATGTCGGAAATCCTGTTCAATATTGGCTTATATATTGCATTTGCCGCTCTCGGCAGTTTGTTTCTCTTTCTGGTTCGCCAGAACATCATCGTCGCTTCACGAATTATCGAGTTCGACCTGAAAAACGACTATTACGCTCATCTGCAAACCCTTTCCAGCGATTTCTACAATAAAACCAGCACCGGTGAGTTGATAGCGCGGGGAACAAATGACCTCAACGCGGTCCGGGACTTTCTTGGACCTGGAATCATGTATTCCTTCAACACCTTTTTTCGTCTCTTTTTCGCAATCATCGCCATGATTACCATTTCGCCATGGCTGACCCTGCTTGCTCTTTTTCCCGCTCCTTTTTTCAGTTACGCAGTCTACAGAATCGGCAAGTCGATCCAGAAACGCACAAAAAGCATACAGGAAAGCTACGCAGACATCACGGCCTTGCTGCAGGAAAACATATCCGGTATGCGCATAATCAGAAACTACACGAGGGAAACCCACGAAACCGGCCGGTTTCAAAAACTCAATGAGGACTATTACAACAAAAACATTGCATTGGCAAAACTGCAGGCACTGTTTTTCGCCATCCTGACTGCGCTGCTCGCACTTTCCCTCATCCCTGTTATCTGGGTGGGAGGCATCAATGTCGTGAACGGCACCATGACTATAGGAGACATTGCACAGTTTGTCATTTACGTCAGCATGCTCAGCTGGCCGATTATTTCCATAGGATGGGTCACCAATATCATACAGAAGGCCTCTTCCGCTCAAACCCGGCTGAACGAAATCTTTGATGAAGCACCTGACATAACCGATGACCTTGCGACAGAAAGCCTGACAAAAGACGTTGAAGGTAAAATAGAATTCAGGAACGTTTCATTCTGCTATCCCGGCAATGCACAAGCAAATGTTCTTTCAAATATCTCTTTTACCATTGAACCAGGCAGTAAAGTCGCAATTGTCGGGGCTACCGGTTCAGGAAAAACCTCACTGGTCAATCTCATTCCACGCCTCTATGACCCGCAAGGCGGGGAAGTTTTGCTTGATGGCAGGAATATAAAAACGATCCCTCTCGCCGATCTGCACCATCATATAGGGTTTGTGCCACAGATGAATTTTGTATTCTCAGACACCATAGCAAACAATATAGACTACGGTACCGCGACAAACTCGGAGCGTCTGGACTCGATCATCGAAGCAAGCCGGATTGCAAATCTGCACCATGATATCATGGATTTCCCGGATGGCTTTGAAACAATGCTGGGAGAAAAAGGCATTAATCTTTCAGGAGGACAAAAACAGCGCACATGCATTGCAAGAGCGCTTGCCTGGAAACCGAAACTCCTGATTCTCGATGACGCACTTTCAGCAGTGGACACCAATACCGAAGCCGGAATCTTCGAAGCCCTGCTTGAAAAGCTTCCGAACACAACACTGCTGCTTATCAGCCACAGAATTTCAACGGTAAAAAACTGCGATCACATTATTGTTCTGCAAAACGGCCATATAGCCGAAACCGGGTCACATGAAGCCCTGCTGGCAAAAGAGAGTATCTATGCAGAACTGTACACCCAGCAGTTGCTTGAAGATGAGATCCAGTCGATCAGCTGAAGGCGCCTCTATACATTTGTTGCGCGCCTCGATTTCTTCGTTGAGCGGTGCTCGAAATCCTCATGTACATTATACTCAGTCGATCAGTTGAATTGTTCTGGCCCACGAATTAACACAAAAAAGACAACGGGCAAAAATGACTTAAAGGTCTAAAAAGACCAAAAGCAGTCTCCCTTCTTTTCTTATCTCTTCCCCATTTTGACCTTTAACTTTTTACTTTTGCCTTAATCCTCCTCTCCTTCCCCCCTGACTCACTTGTTACTCGTCACTTGTTTTTGCCTTGTCCTCCGCCAGTTCCTGCATCTGACGGGAAAGATCCTTGCGGGAAAGGTTGTACATATGCACGTAAAAAAGATTGAACATGAGTACGGCACCCTTGAGCGTCGGTGCTTTGGCGGCTCTCTGTATAGCCTGTTTAACCGTAAAGACTCGTTTTGTCAATGCGGTATAGCTTGGAATGAATGCTTCAATCGGGATTTTTTTCGGGCGATAAAGCATCTCCTGCCCCCAGGAAAACCTGAATGAGTCATGATCATTCCGGTCATGCAGCAGCCGGCCTTCATCCGCCAGACGGTTAAAAACACCGGTTCCCGGAATTGGGCGCAACAGATTTATACCGGGCACATCTATTCCGGTATCATCCAGAAATGCTTCAATCGCACCGGCTTGTTCGATGGTATCCTCGTCAAGACCATAAATAAAACTACCGTAAACACAAATCCCTGCCTCACGAATAGCCCGGATGCATGCAACCTGGCGCTCAACCGGATTGTGAAACTTGTGGTGTGCCCTGTTGCTTTCTTCAGCAAGACTTTCAATCCCAACCAGAAGCGCTCCACAACCGGATCGGGAAAAAACATCAAGCAGACGCTTGTTCTCTCCAAGTTTTGTTGTCGCCTGACCGACCCAGGATATGTTGAAAGGGATCAGTTCACGAAAAAGCTTTTCAGCATACTCTTCATCGGCATTGACTGTATCGTCAAGAAAAAAGAATATCCTCCTGTCCTTTTCAAGAAAACTCTCTACCTCACGAACCACATCGTCAATATTTCGGTGCCTTACTTTGTGCCCGTTCATAACATGAACATTACAGAAATCACAACTGTAGGGACAACCACGGGTAGTCTGTACGACATTTGTCGTGAAATAATGACGCAACTCGAGAACATCTTTGGCAACACTGTGCCCCAGAGAAAGATCGGGCAGTTCCCTGACACGATACTCTTTCTGTAACCGGTCATGCCTGAGATCAGCAAGAACGTCTTTCCATATTTCGTCAGCCTCACCGATAACAAGTACATCTCCATGTGCACGGCAACGTTCGGGAAAAATCGTCACATACGGGCCGCCCAGAACAACCTTGAACCCTTTTTCCCGAAGGAGAGCGGACAGCTCGAACGCAGGTTTTACCGCGCCGGTCTGAACACCGATACCTATAAGATCCCAGGATCTGTCAAGAGGAAATGATTCAAAACGAAGATCGCAAATATGTTGTTCGATTCCGGGCTCATCGACCGAACCGAGAATCATCAGGGAAAGAGGGGGAATAGCGAATTGCGCCCGTTTAATGACATTTTTCAGGACACCGTCCTTCAGACCTTGCAGAATTCCGGAACGTTCCGATTCACCGAGAAGCGAAGGGCCGTCAACACCGCTGTCGGCAGGCACAAAAACAAGCAGTACCGAACGTTTACCCATCCCCTTCCCCTGCCAGATCCTGAAGCTTTTTCAGCTCCAGGAGCGCGTCAAGAGGTGTCAGACGATTGATATCGATGGCATCGATAGCTTGCTTCAACCGTCTTTCTTCCTTTTCAAAAAGATAGATCTGACGGGGTTGTGACTCCTGCATCCCGGCCTGCACTGCCCCCGCAGGAAATTGATTTTCCCTTCTTTCCATACTGGAAAGAATCTCTTTCGCCCTCCTGATAACCTCGGACGGCATGCCCGCCATTTTAGCGACTTCGATACCGTAGCTGTTATCGGATGCACCCCGCACAATCTTTCTCAGGAAAACAACCTTGTCTGCTGTCTCCACAACAGTCGCGTTATAATTACGGATAGTATCAAAGCGCTCCTCCAGCTCGGCAAGCTCATGATAATGCGTTGCAAAAAGCGTCCTTGCCCGGATAACAGACTGAATATATTCACTCATTGCCCATGCAATGGACATCCCGTCATACGTACTGGTACCCCTACCGACCTCGTCGAGCAGAATGAGGCTTTTTTCCGAAGCGTTATTGAGGATGTTTGCCGCCTCGTTCATCTCGACAAGAAAAGTACTTTCCCCCGAGGCGAGGTTGTCCGATGCACCTACTCTTGTAAAAATCCTGTCAACAAGCCCGATCTCGGCAGCGTCAGCCGGCACGAAACAACCCACCTGGGCAAGCAGGACAATCAGCCCGTTTTGACGAAGAAATGAACTTTTTCCGGCCATGTTCGGACCGGTAACGATCAACATACGCTGCTTGTTATCGAAAAAGCAGTCGTTTGCCACATAAGGTTCGTCAACATCAAGGATGCGCTCAAGGACAGGATGACGTCCATTGGTGACCGACAGGCTTCCGTGCTCCTTTACTTCAGGCTTGACATAACGGTATGCTTCCGCACAGCAGGCAAACGAGCACAGACAATCAAGCTCTGCGACAATTTCCGCGTTTTGCTGAATATCTTTTGCCCTGGACGCAATCCGGACGCAAAGATCACGGAAAAGCTGCTGCTCAAGCACCAGCCCTTTTTCCTCAGCGGTGAGAATCTTGTCTTCGTACTCTTTCAGCGCAGGAATGGTATATCTTTCCGCATTAACAAGGGTTTGCTTTTTCTCAAAATATTCAGGGACTTTGTCGCTGTTTGCCTTGCTAACTTCGATATAGTAACCGAACACCTTGTTGTACTGAATTTTCAGAGTCGAGATCGCGGTTTTTTCACGCTCCGCCTGCTGAATGTCCATCAGGCGACTTTTTGCGTTTGACGAAACCGAGCGTAGCTCATCAAGCTCAGGGCTGTATCCGCTCCTGATATAACCGCCGTCCCGAAAAGTTGCTCCTGCTTCAGGGTCTATCGCTCCATCAATAATTGACGTGATTTCGGGCAGCAGGGTCAGATCAAGTGCAAGTTTCCTGAGTTTAGCACTATCTGAATCCTTCAACAGATCCTGAAGACCGGGCATTTTTTCCAGAGCAGAACCAAGCGCCCGCACCTCACGGGGCATACTCCGAAAAGTGGCGATCCTCGAGAGAGCCCTCTCGAGATCGTTGATTCCCCCAAGGGTTTCGCCAAGACCTTTACGAACTGAACCTTGTTCATGCAGCACTTCTACGGCATCAAGTCTGAGATGTATCTCATCAATTCTTTTTAACGGGCGCAGGAGCCAACGCCTGAGCAGCCTGGCCCCTGCAGGATTACGTGTGTGATCTATAACCTGAAGCAGGCTGCCGTTTATCGAGCCATCCTGCATGGAAGAAATAATTTCCAGGTTTCTCTTTGTCTGCAGATCAAGCGTCATATGGTCCCTGCTATCAACAAGTGCGATCCTGGTAATGTACTGCAAACGGTTCTGCCGTGTCTCCTCGAGATATTGCAGAACGACCCCGGCGGCAACCCTCCCTGCAAAGGCTGACGCAATACCAAAACCCTTCAGAGAGTGGGTTTTAAAATGCTTTGCTATCACCTGCGAGGCATTCTCTTCGCTGAACATCCAGTCATCCAGAACGCTTACCACTGCTTCTGACGGCAGTACTCTGCTGATGGTTTCTCTGTATTCTTTGTCCCTCGAAGAAATCAGAATCTCCGAAGGCTGAATGGACTGCAGCATGTCTGCAACCTCATCGGGCTGCATATCCGAAATTCTGAATTCGGCGGTTGTCACATCGATAAAGGCGATACCCGCCCGGCGCTCACGCCCCTTCTTCAGAAAACTTAACGCGCAAAGGTAGTTGTTGTGCTTATCTTCAAGTATCTCATCGCTGTACGTTACTCCCGGCGTCACAATATCGGTAATCTCGCGCTTGACAAGGCCCTTTGCCTCCGAAGGATCTTCAACCTGGTCACAGACGGTAACCTTGAACCCCTTTTTTACAAGACGGGCAATGTAGCCTTCAGAAGCATGATGCGGAAAGCCTGCCATAGGAATCTCGGCAGCAGCCCCGTTTGATCGGCGGGTCAATACGATATTGAGAGCCTCTGAAACCTTACGGGCATCATCGTAAAAGGATTCATAGAAATCTCCGACCCGAAAAAGCAATACATATTCCGGATACCGTTCCTTCACCTCGAGATACTGTCGCATCATCGGCGTTTGACTGTCTTTTTTTTTGCCTCGGGTCGCCTTCATATGTATTTGTTCATAAAACGGTTTTCAGGTAAATCAAGCTACTTCAGAGCGATAAAAAAAACAAGCCTGCCCACTCCCACCACGGCTGCACAGAATAACCGGCGTCGGCTTGAGGCCTGACCGCCTTGTTAGCCTTGTTTTTTCTATATTATCCACCATTGAATATCTATCATTATTCACACTGTTACCATGGACTGGCACACCATACTCCGCTTCATTCACATCACATCTTTTGCCGCATGGTTCGGCACCGTGTTCACGTCGCTTTTCGTACTGAAAACACTTGAACCGAAACTGACAGGATCAGCCACTGACACTGCAACCTATCCAGAGTTTCTGCAGTCCTTTATCAAACGTGAAACCAAAGTAGCCGATGCAGGTTTTAAAATCGCAATTGTCTCAGGCCTGCTTCTTGCCTTCTTTTTTCATGGCTGGAGCATCGGCGTACTGGTCAAATCAGGACTTATCATTCTTCAGGTCGTATTGACCATGGGATACATTATCAAGGCCATACAACCTCTCACTTATCCCTGCACCCGGTCCGAGTATAAAAAATGGTACAATCTTTTCACGATCTCTCTATCGATGTTCGCCTTGGTACTTGGAATAACGTTCTTTCTGTTGTAAAAAAATCGGGGGCCGCCACCGATATCAACAGTTCAACAATCGCTATTGCAACAAGACATATTGCATTTGAAATTATAGTTGCTTTGCTGTATATTGCCGGTCAACAATTCTTAACATAACATGAAACGTAATGCAGGCACTGATAGAGATTTCAGACAAGCAATATCTGGTCAAGGCAGGTGACAAGCTGTTCATTCCGCATCAGAACGCTGAAGTCGGCAATGTTATTGACCTTACGCCGTTGGCCCGGATCGATCAGGACAAGACATCAATGGAGCCTTCAGGAAATGTGCAATTGAAAGTACTTGAACATCTCAAAGACGACAAGGTTGTTGTTTTCAAGAAAAAACGAAGAAAACGTTATCAGAAAAGAAACGGGCACCGTCAGTTGATGACTCAGGTTGAAGTTCTTTCGATGTGACGGCATTCATGATATTTTCAACATTAATCATTTCGACATATGGCTCATAAAAAAGGTGGCGGTTCAACAAAAAACGGCCGTGACAGTAACCCGAAATATCTGGGAGTAAAAGCATCAGGAGGCTCACTTGTCTCCGCAGGTTCAATTATCGTACGCCAGAGAGGCACGGTTTTCAAACCCGGTAATAACACGGGAATCGGCAGGGACCATACTATTTTTGCCCTTGTCGACGGCAAAGTCCATTTCAGGAACGGACGAAACAACAAGAAACACATTGACATACTCCCCGCCTGACTGCTTGTCTCGAAAATAAATTAACCGTATATTTCTAAAGCCGACCGTAAAAGGCCGGCTTTTTTTTTGCTTCATAAAGGGACCTCTATTGAAGTGTCGTGAGCGCCTTGAGTACAAGGCGGACGGAGCGCAGAAACCGGAGTGTACACAGAGTACATGAGGATTTCAAGCACCGGCCAACGAATTAATCATGGTGCGCAACACATAAATGGAGGTGTCCTAAAAAAGCTTGGAATTATCACCATTATCCTGTCAATTGGTTGATATTCATATTGCAGAATTAAACACGTTACATGATATGAAAATTACCGTTATTGGCGCCGGCCATGTAGGAGCAACTGCGGCCCACCGCATTGCAGAACAGCAGCTCGCGAATACTGTAGTACTTCTCGACATTGTTGAAGGCATCCCGCAGGGCAAGGCTCTTGACATGTATGAATCCGGCCCAGTAGGCCTTTTTGACACAAAAGTTCTCGGAACCAATGATTACAGTGACACCGCTGGTTCCGACATCATTCTCATCACTGCGGGCCTGGCCCGCAAGCCTGGAATGTCACGCGAAGACCTCCTCATGAAAAATGCAACAATTGTCAAGGAGGTAACCGATCAGGTTATGCAGTATTCCCAAAACCCTATCATCATCATGGTTTCGAATCCGCTTGACATCATGACCCATGTCGGCTATGTAAGGAGCAAGCTGCCGAAAGAACGGGTAATGGGAATGGCAGGAGTGCTTGATTCGGCGCGTTTCAGATCGTTCATAGCTGAAGAGCTGAATGTCTCAATGCGCGATATCAACGCCTTCGTGCTCGGAGGACACGGTGATTCCATGGTGCCGGTGGTCAAATATACCAATGTCGCAGGCATCCCCTTAACCGAGCTCATGCCTGAAGACAAAATCGAGCAACTTGTCGACAGAACCCGGAAAGGAGGCGCCGAAATCGTCAACTACCTTAAAAACGGTTCGGCCTACTACGCTCCTGCCGCATCCGCCGTAGAAATGATCGATACCATCGTCAACGACCGTAAACGCATACTCCCTTGTTCGGCACTTCTCGATGGTCAGTACGGTATTGACAATATTTTTATCGGCGCACCTGTCAAGCTTGGAAAAAACGGTATTGAACAGATCCTGGAAATCAATCTTGACACCCCTGAACTTGAAGCACTCCGAAAATCAGCCGCCATTGTAGAAGAGAATTGCAACAACCTTGCATCGTTGCTTGCCTGATACTGTGCAGCTTGTGTAGTGAGAAAATAAAAAGCGCCCCGAGAAATCAGGACGCTTTTTTTGTGGGCAGGTGTCCCCCATTACACCTGTCCAACCTCACGGGCGTGAGGCATTTCGATAATAAGGATCAAACACCGTGCCAAACATCATAAAACAACGGTAAAAAGCCTTAAACATCATAAAACAAAAGGGTTGAAAGGTTTTTCTCATGAAACAGTACCTGCGTTCTCTGCCTTGCAATCCATCTCATATTGATATTTCTTCTCATTTTGAAACCACATATGAAACAATAATCCTCCATTACGTCACTGAACGTACCGAATTAAAAACCCTATATTTTCAGAAAACCACTCACAACAATCCCGACACACAATGCGCATTCACGATCTCGATCCTGAAGAAAGACCGCGAGAACGTTTCCTTCGCTCAGGCGCATCAGCTCTGAGTTCGGCTGAACTGATAGCACTGATTTTAAAAACAGGAACCAAAGGAAAAAATATCCTGGAAGCATGTAACGAGTTGATGGGCCGTTACGGCCTTGAAAAGCTGGCCGATCTTTCGATGGGAGAGTTGCAGGAAAACGATGGGATAGGGCCGGCAAAAGCAATGCAGATACAGGCTGTTTTTGAATTGCATAAACGCCTGCACTTCAGGCGCAATACCGGAAAAAAGATATCCTCAGCCAGGGGAGTCTTTGAGTATATGAGCGGGAGAATTCCTGACGAAACAAAAGAGCATCTGTTTTTGCTTCACCTGAATACAAAAAACCAGATCATACGCCACGACATTGTTTCGGTCGGAACGCTGAACGCTTCGCTGATTCACCCGAGAGAAATCTTCAAACCGGCCATACGGGAAAGTGCCCATGCCGTTATCCTGGTACACAATCATCCGTCAGGAGATGTTGAACCGAGCAACGCAGACAAAAAGGTAACAAAACTACTCAAACAGGCCGGTTCAATACTCCAGATCGATCTCCTCGACCACGTGATAGTCGGAAGGGATAACTGGTTCAGCTTCAGGGAGCAATCATTGCTCGGATAGCAGGAACAACATTTTCCCCACCTTCATATCCTGTGTTTTTCAAGAATTTACTTGATAATCTCACCATTTTTGACGAAATTACGAAGTAAGCAGCTTGTTTCAACCTGTTGTAAAAGACACGATACTCTGATCCGGTATTGTAGTATATCGTTTACCGTACATTCAGTATCTCCTTTGCGGCATATTCCCGTTCCGAAGCCCAATAAACCGGTTGCAGGGAATATGTTTTTAATGTGACCCGCAAGATGCTGGAATAAAAAGTCACAAACACCCCGACCCCCTTAAGTCAAATAGATTAACGATTTTTTTTTCACTGTTTCTGATTGAGCCCTCATATGGGTTGAAAATCAAAAACCCGCGGCTTAGGCGGGGCGATCCGATTAATCTTAGCCTTTATAAAAGGAGGTGATAAAAGAGGTTTTACCACTGTAGAGAAGGCAAGCAGTAATGGCAGGCGATAAGGAGTACGAGCATGCTGAAGTTATTTACGTTGTGTTTCCAAGCTTAAATACTAAATGTGAACACTCAGGAGGAAAACATGAGCAACATCAAGAAGATGCAACAATTTCAGTACGACCCTAAGTATATAGTAAATTCAGCAGTTGGCAGTGAAAAAGATTTTTGCATGGGGTACCTTAACCCCAGCCCTTCAGGTAATGGTTATATTACCACGATCAAGCTCTCCGTCGGATTAGTCAATATTCCACAGTCAGCAATAGGTGGCGTACCGTTTGACAAAGGTACGGCAGGAATCGTCTCCTATGACCGTTGCGAATGTAATGACGCCTATATCGGTGCAATTAATATGGTGACCGCTTCATCCTTCAGCGGCCTGAATGGAGCAATATGGGGCTATGATCTGGCTCATGCCGAGAACCTCCGGGATGTCCTTTTATACAAGCAGCCGTGGCCTGATGGCTCGAAAACCCCTGTATACAGCATTCACCCTTTGCTTGATACAACCCAGAGACTTTTCGGAATAGATTCTCAAAGGCGTTTTAACCCTTTACCGGGTTCCATGGTGGTTTGTGCAAATAAAAACGCCACCAACGACCCCAGTACCCAACCTTGCGGATGGGCCTGGTCTTTCATCGCCTTATCTATCCTGGAAGATCGCAACAGCGGCTCCAATCTTTTTATCGAAGACTGCGGTTTTATCGAGGGCAATCCCCCGTATAGCGAGGTTAAAAAAACCATGGATGAAACCCTGCACAAGGTCACTGAATGCGCAGTGCTCTGTGGAGTCGATCAGGACATAAAATACAAAGAAACGTTTATCGGTTATAAACTGGTAAAATTTGGCGATAACCAGGTAGGCTGTGCCCTTGCCTGCGGCCCTTACGTGACCCTGGCAAGGAATGCTGTCACCGCCGGTAAAAACCCTTCGGACCTGACAGACATGACAATCAGCGAATGGGAACAATCGTTGGGTCTGGAACCCCTTCCTCAAATCTCCAAGCTGGAGCAGGGCTTTCTCGGATCGGAAGGCTTTAATGAGCAATACGGGGTTTTGTAAAGATCCCTTGAACAGTAAAGATACCCCCCGCTTCCCGTACCGGTTCGGCGTTTGCCGAACCGGTACGGGAACTAACGTTAATATCGTGAAAAGGAGGAGACGATGTCCCGGATTATAACAGAAATAATTAACCTTTGGTCGGATCTCAATCCTGTTGCCGGCTATACCAGCGGTCATCTAAAAGAGTTAAAAACTTTATTTATCCAAACCCCAGGCAATGCCGAAAACATGCGGGCACGCATTGACAACCTGCAAAAAAGAATTGACGAAATAAAAGACAACATGTTAAAAGCTACGGCCGATGCCGTGTTAGTAGCTCTCAAGACACAGCTGGATATGGCTCGTCCCAGTGGAGCAGGTCCCTCTGGAACAGGTATGGGAGGCGTTTATGCAGCCGCAGACGGTATTTTTTATATCGTTCTCAAGCAAAACTATCAAGCTGATTTTGTTCCCCAATATCTGGAAGCTGTAGAAGAAATGGTACAGTTTGAAACACAAAAATGGCAGTACCAGGAATTTTCCATATTGGTACGTAAAGAGTGTCTGAACACTGTCAATTATATGAACGGAACGCTGGAGTCACTTTTAAAAGTACGATCCGACCAAAGCACTAAAAAACAAGTGAAAGAAATCCGGCAATCACTTGAAGAGTATAAAAACCTTTTTTACATCAAAGGCCTTGACTCTGACCAATTTAAAACCTACTGGCCGATATTCCGGAAATGGGATGAGATAACCGGCCCCCAGGTTACTCCCGGTTACCCGGCAAGCTTACAAAATTACTATTGTCTGACACAGAGCGCTGACGAGATCAAGACCATGGCACACAGCTGGCTGCAGCAGGACTTACCGGTAACGATCCACATCGCCGAGAGAATCACGGCCCTGCCTTTTGTGAAATGTGAAGGTAACCTTCAGGAAATCTGGGACAAAGTAAGCAACCATTACAAAGTGGATTTCGATCAAAAATTGATAGAAGAAGTCAAGAACAGATGTGTTGCATTCGGAGCCCAATATATCATTAAACCTCCTCCCGGAGACAAGGTAAAATTCGATCCTACTCCTGATTACCTGGTCAACCTCGTGACAGGAGGAGAAGATTTCGCCGTTAATTACCTGGAAGGCAAGAATGCCTACTCCCAACTTTATTTAACTGCGTCCAAAAACACGTCATTATTGACCATGATCAATATTTTGGTGCATGAGGCATCCCATGGATATAACTTCGTATTATCGGCGGAACATGCCCAAAAATTGCTCAATCTCAACACTTCCCTGGAAGTACCTATGACCGAAGGCATGGCCTTTTATCGGGAATATCAATATTGGGCCGCTGCCCAGGATTTATTGGGACAAGACAACTTGACCGATGTTCAAAAAGAGTACCTGGAACTCTATGGTAATAACCCCGAAGAGCAGGAACAAGGCGTGCTTTGTGCACAGCTGGAAACGTACATCTGGCGCATCATTCGCTACATAAGAGCCCTTTGCGACGTCAATGTAAACGGAGGCAAAATGACATATACCGATTTCATTGCCTGGGCTGCTTCTGCAACCGGATTATCCGAAGAAACCCTGCATGGTGAATGTTTTACCCTGCTTGCGTCACCCGGTTATGCTCCCTGTTACGCAGTAGGTGGAGCGACCTATGCCATGATGCAGAAAAAAGGGATTAACAAAACGAACGATAGAGTATCGGAAATAGACTTCAACACCTTTGCTTCGGAGCAGGGTTTTTATGCCTGGCCGATCGCCGTTGAATTAATGAACGGCTATGTGTCCACAAAACAATGAGAGGAAAAATCATGAAGGCACAAAAAGACGATGCCCGCCTACCTGAATGTGACACCGGTGAAGTAACGAAACTTCCTGGCTATGGCACAGTAAAGGAAAAACAACTGTCGGGGTACCTGCCCGTTACGGACAAAAATGATGCGTTTATCTATTTCTGGTTTTTCGAATCCCAGAGGAACCCCGATAAAGACCCGATTGTCCTCTGGCTCAACGGCGGACCCGGCTCCTCCAGTTTCATCGGATTATTCGCAGAAAACGGTCCTTACAAAATCCAAAGAGACCGGCTTTATGTGGACAACTATTATCTCGTGGACAATCCATACAGTTGGAACAAGAATGCCAGCTACTTAATGATCGATCAACCTGCCGGAGCCGGCCTGTCCTATGTAACGGATCCGAAAGAATCGGCCAGAACAGAACAAGAAGCAACCGACCAACTTTACAGGGGCTTACAGTGTTTTTTCGATCGCTGGCCGGCATACAGGAAATTGGACCTTTATATATTCGGTGAATCCTTTGCCGGGGTGTACATCCCGATGCTGGCAACCGCCATATTGGACGAGAACCTGAAAGATCAACCCTACATCAACCTCACAGGAATCGGTGTCGGCGACGGCTTTGTCCATCCCTATATCCAGGAATCGACATACGGGGATTATGCCTATGCCCACGGTCTTATAGGGTTGAACGAAAAAAAGGAAGCCGATAAACTGTACAGGAAATGTGCTCGGGCCATCAAGCGGTCGCAGCCCGTTACCTCGCGAAGGGCCGACAAAATATGCAACAAAATCGAAGAGTATATTTCAAAGGTAAGCGGTGGTGCAAACGTATATGATGTGCGCCTCATCGGCGATTACAACTTCGACATTATCGGTGGGTACCTGGATCAACCTGCGGTTCGCAAAGCCCTGCATGTTTCACCTCACGTAAAGGCCTGGAAAGATACATCCAAACGAATTGCTTATTTGCTGGAACGTGGGGAACAAAATTCCTATGCCGATTTATATCCGCGGCTGTTTGAATCGTTACCGGTACTTATTTATAACGGTATATATGATATGGACTGTAATTTCATGGGAACCGATGCCTGGATAAAAGCACTGGACTGGTCCTACAAAAAACAGTTTTTAGAGCAAGAACGTCTACCATGGTTCAACGAAGGACAATTGGCAGGCCATATTCGCTCCTACAGCAACCTGACACAGGTGTTGGTAGTTGGCGCAGGGCACTTGGTTCCGCTGGATCAACCGAAACATGCCTTGGCGTTATTGAATAGCTTTACACAAAAAAAGCCACCCACCCTGTGACGTTGAGCCAGGCAACGCGGACAAGCAGATAACATCCATCCTTAAACAGACCGGCTCAATCATCCAGATCAATCTCCTCGACCACGTGATAGCCGGAAGGGATAATTGGTTCAGCTTCAGAGAACACTCAATGCCCGGCTCATAGCAGCGAGAAAAATCACATCATTGACCTGTGACGCTCTCACCTTGCTGAACAAAAGCCTGAGGGTGAACGGAAGGCTGAACAGGTGTTTCGCTCTGGCAAATTTCACAGACATTTTTTGCCTGCAGACCTTTTTGAGTCTGGTCGATTTCAAACTCTACCTCAGCGTCCTGGTTCAAAACCTTGAAGCTCTGGTCGGAAATGATGGCTGAAAAATGGACAAAAATATCTTCGCCTCCATCCGGGTTGACAATAAAGCCGTAACCCTTTTTGCCATCAAACCACTTGACTTTACTTTTCCTTTGCATGATCAAAACTGGGGGTTTATCCTTAAAGGTAGATGCAGTTGTATAACTACATCGCGGGAGTGCTATACAGAAGAAAATATAGGTTAATTATCAAGACACAACAACATTTTGAGCATTTTTTTCGAAGTTAATACAGCGTTTTCTTGGCGAAGGACGGCTATCACAACCATTTTAAGTCCCTTTTTATGCAGAATATCATCTTACTTACCGGTGCCGGCAAAGGTATCGGAAAAGCGATCGCCCTTGAATTTGCAGCAAGAGCCCGTAGCAATCCGTCCTTTAATCCGGTACTGGTGCTTTGCTCCCGCACCATTACCGACATTGAAAACATTGCGAATGAATGCGAAGCACTGGGCACGAAAGCAGTTGCAATAGAAGCCGATATAGCAAATCTTGACGATATCGACCGCCTTGTAACCAATACCCTTGAGAAGTTCGGCACCGTAGATTGTCTGATCAACAACGCAGGTGTCGGACGGTTCAAAAGCTTCACTGAACTTAGTGAAGAAGATTTCGACTATACCATGTCAGTGAACATGAAAGGAACTTTTTTTCTGACCCAGAAAGTGTTCCCTGTCATGGAAAGCAGACGTTCAGGCCATATTTTTTTCATCACCTCCATTGCGGCCGAAACTGCTTTCAAAAGCTCCTCGATCTATTCCATGTCAAAATTCGGACAGAAAGGACTTGTTGAAGCCCTTCGGCTCTACGGCAGGGAATGCAATGTTAAAATCACCAACGTCATGCCGGGAGCGGTTTATACCCCAATGTGGGGCAATGCCGGAGAAGAGTTCAGGAACGTGATGATGATGCCTGAGGATATCGCCGGGCCGGTTGTCAATGCATACCTTCAGCCGCCCAGAACATCCGTGGAAGAAATTGTTATGAGACCTGTCGGAGGAGATATCAATAGTTAAATTCTCTACGCTCAGTAACATGTGACGAGTGGCGAGAAGTACCTGAATCAGGTTTTCTTTTGTCTTTTGAATTCTTTGAGTTTATTTTGGCTGACAATATTTCACATATCGACCATAACAAACTGCTACACCGATGAGTTTAAAAGAGCGTATCGACCAGGATTTGAAAGAAGCCATGAAAAGCGGCGACAAAAACAGGCTCAACACCATTCGTTCAATCAGAGCCGCTCTTCTTGAAAAAGAGGTCTCGATACGCGTAGGAGGCAAGGCGGAACTCAGTGATGAACAGGAGCTCGAAGTTGTCATGAACCTTGCCAAAAAGCGTAAGGATTCCATCCAGCAGTATCAGGATGCCGACAGAAAAGATCTGGCGGAAATCGAACAGGCCGAACTTGCAGTGATAACAACTTATCTGCCTGCCCAGATGCCTGATGAGGAGATCGAAGCAGCTGTCAGGGACATCATCGCCCAGGTCGGTGCAACATCCCTGAAAGACATGGGCAAGGTCATGGGAGCCGCCATGAAAAAGCTGAAAGGCAAGGCCGATGGGGGAAAGGTGCAGGAGATGGTTAAATCAGCCCTGTCATAAGAAAATTTATAGTTATCCATACCATGCTTGATATCAATTATATCCGACAAAACCCGGAAGAAATTGCCGAAATGCTGAAAAAACGGCGGCAGGAAGAGGATTGCTCCAAACTCGATGAACTGCTTGAATGCGACAGGCAGCGTCGGGAACTTGTCCGCAAAACCGACGAGTTGAAAGCATTGAGAAACAAGGTCTCAAAAGATATCGCTGTTATCAAAAGGACCGGCCAGGGCTCTGCGGAAGATCTCATTCAGGAGATGAAAGAGGTTGCCGACAATATTGCAGGTATGGATGATACTTTGGGTGAACTCGAAAAGGAAATAGAATCTACCCTGCTCTCTCTTCCAAACAAGTTGCACGACGACGTTCCTGAAGGCAGTTCAGCCGAGGACAATGCCGTCTACAAAGAACCGGTAACCTTTGATCATACGCTTGACTTCCCTTTGGTGAACCACCTTGACCTCGGCAACAGGCTCGGCATTCTTGACTTTGAAAGGGGCGCAAAAATATCCGGCACCGGCTTTCCTGTCTACACAGGCAAAGGTGCACGGCTTGAACGTGCGCTTTTGAACTTCATGCTGGATTACCACACCGAACATCACGGCTACACCGAAGTTTTCCCCCCGTTCATGGTAAACGAAGATTCACTTCGGGGCACGGGTCAGTGGCCGAAGTTTGCCGATCAGGTATACTACATGAACGAAGACAGCCTTTATGCGATCCCGACCGCAGAAGTACCGGTAACGAACCTCCACCGTGAGGAAATGCTCCGCAATGAACAGTTACCCATATCCTATGCCGCCTATTCCGCATGCTTCCGCCGGGAAGCCGGAAGCTACGGCAAAGATACACGCGGGTTTCTGAGGGTTCATCAGTTCAACAAGATTGAAATGGTAAAATTCACCCGTCCTGAAGAGTCCTATGACGCGCTCGAAGAGATACTACAGCACGCAGAAGCTATTCTTCAAGCCCTCAAAATACCTTACCGGGTAATGCTTCTCTGCAGCGGAGATATCAGCGCAAACGCTACAAAATGTTATGATATCGAGGTATGGTCACCTGCGGAAAACAAATATCTGGAAGCATCGAGCTGTTCCAACTTCGAGGATTACCAGGCACGGCGAGCCAACATCCGCTTCAAACCAGCCGGGAATTCAAAACCGTCTTACGTTCACACCCTGAACGGCTCGGGACTTGCAACTTCCAGATTGATGGTTTCACTGCTTGAAAACTATCAGACAGCCGAAGGCACCGTTATCGTACCGGAAGTGCTGAGAAAGTATACGGGCTTCGACCTGATTGATTAAAGTTGTTCTTCTGACGAGAGCCGGCATGTAAAATATCATCGTGCCACCGATGACTTTTACACGTTTCTACCGGAAGCACGGGACTTGGCCCAGCCTAGGAAGTACCCATCAGACATATGATGGTTCAAGAAGTGCTGCAAACCTTTCGCCGCCGCCTTTACACATTCCCCCCTCTTTGAAACCCGCCATATTTTTTTTTATGTAAAACGATCTAAAGGGCACCGCTATAAATTGTCGCGAGAGCGCCTTGAGTACGAAGCTAACGGAGCGCAGAAACCGGAATGTACACGTAGTACATGAAGATTTCGAGCACCGATCAACGAAGTAATCATGGTACGCACCGAATTAATAGAGGCGCCCTAAAATGAAACCTTTTTACGTCCCTCTGCATAACAATAATTAAACGATGCTTTATTCAACGACAAAACTATGAGCAGGAAAAGAACATGAGCGTAAAAATGAAATCTTGGGCAACGCCACTGGCCGCCGGAACCTTCGTCATTCTTGCCGTAACCGGCATTCTTATGTTCTTTAAAATCAATGTGGGGTATATCAAGCCCGTCCATGAATGGCTGAGTTGGGCAATGGTGATCGGGGTGGTTTTTCATACCATAGCCAACTGGAAACCCTTCACCTCATACTTTTCGAAAAAGCCATCCTTTTCCATTATCGGAGCAGGTTTCATTATCACCATGCTTTCTGTTTTTATGCCGTCCGCCAACGACGGCAATCCCGGAATGAAAATGATCAAAGCACTCGGAACAGTAAAAATCGAAACCATTGCCGACATAGCAGGGCAAAACAGCGACGCTATCCTCACAAAGCTCGAACAAAAAGGTATTTCCGAGGCCGGGACATCCATGACCATCCGGGAGATTGCTGCAATGAACGGAAAAAAAGAGAAGGATATTCTATGGGTCATTTTCCAATAACCTCGTCTTCGGGCAAGAAAGAGACAATAAAAAAAGCACCTGCTATGATGCGGGTGCTGAGATACCTTTAAGCGGTTGAACTATCCTTGGCGGTCACCTCATCCCTGAACGCCTTCACCAGCCGGCTGACCTTGTCAACCTCGATCAGAAACGCGTCGTGGCCGTATGATTCGTGGAGGTACTCGATACGGCTGTCGGGAATATGCCGCGCAAGCTCCTCCTGTTCCTCTTTGGGATAGAGAATATCGGACGTGATGGAAAGCACTTTGACCGGCATGGCAAAAGATTCAAGCACCCGGTTGTACTCCCCTCTTCCGCGCGAAAGGTCGTGGGAATCCATAGCCCTCGTAAGGGTGATGTAGGTATTGGCGTCAAAGCGGTTGACGAGTTTCTCCCCCTGATAGCGAAGATAGCTTTCCGCCTGGAAGGTTTTTTCGTCTCTCTTGTCGCGCCCGAAACGGCCTTGAAAGTTATCGAAACTCCGGTACGAGCACATCGCCATCATGCGGGCTGCCGCCAGACCTCTTGCCGGTTGCGCCTGAGGATCATACCATCCTTCCTTCCAATCACGGTCAGCGATAATTGCCTGACGCTGTGCCTCGCTCTGTGCGATACACCATGCCGAATGCCTTCCGGATATGCCCATGGGCATGAGCGCGTGCACCTTGTCGGGAAACATGCAGCCCCACTCCAGCACCTGCATTCCGCCAAGCGAAGCACCGACAGCCAGCTTCACCTGTTCGATACCGAGTTCATCGAGCAACAACCGCTGCAGCCTGACCATGTCACGTATGGTAATAGCGGGAAAGTCAGGGCCGTAACGCTTGCCTGTCAAGGGATTTCGAGCCAGAGGACCGGTCGTACCGTAACAGCTTCCCAGCACATTGCTGCAAATAATAAAATCCTTTGTATCGTCAAACCCTTTTCCTTCTCCGAACATTCCATCCCACCAGACATCGGCATCTGCCGAGCCGGTAAGGGCATGACAGATGAGCACAACATTGTTTCGCTCCCGGTTCAAAGACCCCCAGGTACGATATGCAATGGTTGTTTCAGGCAGTTCACCTCCAAGCTCAAGGCTGAAAGAGTTACGGCTGACAAAAAATCCTGTTTTTTCTGATATGCTATCGATATACTCCATCCCTGGTTGATCGTTTTCAAAGTTTATGCTTCATTCATTGTTCTCGGCACCGCTATTAATTGTCGTGAGCGCCTTGAGTACAAGGCGGACGGAGCACAGAAACCGGAGTGTACACGCGAGTACATGAGGATTTCGAGCACCGCCCAACGAAGTAATCATGGCGCGCAACAAATCAATAGCGGTGTCATTCAGAGAATGCCTGTTCAAAATCCATCTTGATATCCTCTATATGCTCGATACCCACCGAAACCCTGATCATATCCCTGCCAACTCCTGCAGCGACCTGTTCCTCCTGGCTCAACTGCTGATGCGTTGTTGATGCCGGATGAATTACCAGAGTCTTGGCATCACCGACATTGGCAAGATGGCTGGCCAGTTTTACGTTGTCGATAAACTGAACAGCACCTTCATAACCTTTTTTAACACCGAATGCCAAAACACAGCCATAACCGTTCATCAGATATCTTTTCGCACTCTTATACGTAGGATGAGTGGAAAGACCCGGATAGTTGACCCATGCAACGGCAGGATGTTCCTGCAGCCACAACGCAAGTGCCATAGTGTTGTCAGCGTGGCGCTGGGCACGAAGCGAAAGGGTTTCAAGCCCCTGCAGCAGCATAAATGAATTGAATGGACTGACAACCGGCCCGAAATCCCGAAGCCCTTCCACTCTCGCCCTGATTATAAAAGCAAGGTCACCAAATGTCTCGTGAAACCTCAACCCATGGTATCCCGGCGACGGCTCCGTAAAGTCAGGGAATTTTCCATTGCTCCAGTCGAAAGATCCTGCGTCGACAATAAATCCCCCCATTGACGTACCATGTCCACCGATCCATTTTGTCGCCGAACCAACCACAATATCCGCACCGTGATCGATCGGCCGGCAAAGATATCCGGCACAGCCGAAGGTGTTATCGACTACAAAAGGAATACCGTTGTCATGTGCTACCTTCGCGATTGCCTCGAAATCCGGGACATGAAACGCTGGATTGCCTATGGATTCAAGGTACACTGCTTTTGTTGTCTCGTCAATCAGCCCTTTAAAGGTTTCCGGCTTGAGATTCTCCGCAAACCTGACATTGATCCCTAACCTTGGAAGAGATACCTTAAACTGGTTATAGGTCCCTCCATAAAGAAAACTGGAAGAGACAATCGAATCACCCGCTTGACACAAATTGTTCAATGCAATGAACTGCGCTGAATGACCGCTTGCAACTGCCAGCCCGGCTTTACCTCCCTCAAGAGCCGCCAGCCGCTTTTCAAGAACATCCGTAGTGGGATTCATGAGCCGGGTATAGATATTTCCAGGCTCCTTGAGAGCAAACAGGCTGGCGCCATGTTCCGCATTGTCAAAAACATATGATGTTGTCTGATAAATCGGAACTGCCCGGGATTTGGTTACCGGATCAGGCTCCTGACCCGCATGTACCTGAAGCGTCTCAAAACGGCAGGAGGAATGTAACTGACTCATTGCATACGATAATAGATGATTAAAGCAATCATCCTGCTGGGGAAGCGGGGAGAAGATTCAACCGGGAAGGAAAAGAAAATGATATGAACACACAGAATGTACACACAATCATCTTCCCCGCACAGCATGTCCGGGATGGAATTGGCACCAATCATTACTGACGGTTGCCAAGGCTTCTCAGGGCCACTCCCTCCACCTTTCTGGATGATAAACCGAAAACTATATGGAAAGAACTCTTTTGTCTGGTCTAAATCTACAACAGAGATTGTTATTTTACAAGTATGAACACCTGCGCCGGGCAAAAACACTTCCGGCCAATCCCGTTGCTCTCCGTCATTGGAGAGAAAACCGTCAAGAAACTGTGGATCGCAACCATTACAAACCAATCGAGGTTACACCTGATATGTACTTCAGAGCACCTCTAAAAGTGTCATGAGTCCCGACTTTCGGAAGAATGGCCCGACAAGTCGGGATCAAAGACGCAATTGAAACGCGGAATAAATAAATAGAGACACCCTAAAATCTGACACTGGAACAATGGCACGGTTTGATAAAATCATACAGAAAATAGAGCAAAAGTGCCCCAATGACTGGTGGATTATGTCCTTCAAAAAAAAGGCCCGGGAGGATCATCCATGTTATCAGCTCTACAAGAAAACAATCAGGGAATACAATAAAGCCCTGAACTGCTTGGACCCTCAATCTTTTTCTATTCTCAGTGATAAAGTTCTTTCCGAATTCAAGTGTGAAGCCGTTCAAAATGAAGATGGTCGCGGAAAGCAGCTATCGTTTGATTTAATGAATGAAGCGTTCGCGTATAAGTATTTACAAAACCGAGTTGTCAACAATCTCTGTTTCGTTGAGGAAAACAAGGGTACAGGAAAAAATCAACCTAAAACGCCTGATATCAGGTTTGAGGAAAAGGGTCGAGTCGGTTATTGCGAAGTAAAAACGATCAACAGATCAGATAAGGACAAAAAGCGTTATGATGGCAAAGTATTCAGCGGGAGCGAATATAATCTGAATGACGGCTTTTTCAATAAAATTCGCACCGCATTGGATACTGCTAAATCTCAGGTAAAAACCCCTTCCGATTCGGAATTCGGAATCGTTTACCTGATCATCAATTTTGACGATTTCACATTAGAAGATCACACGACATACAAAGAACAGCTTCATGTTTTTTTTCAGCAGTCTTATCCGGACATTGAAATACACGCCTTGATCCCGGGCGGAGGCTTTCATGCACTCTATGAGATCCACCATACACCGGATTTGTAAAGTAATAATACCAAAACCGCACATAACAGCAGCGCCTACACGTCCAAATCACAAAGGACATGGATTTCCGGGTGTTAGGAGTGGTAACGTGGGTGATTCCACAAACCGCTGACTATCCTTTCTTTCCTTTTTTAATTACGCTCATCCTCTTTCTTGCAGAGGTTTTTCATCATAGAATTGGATGGAAATAGATGCTTCATTGCGTCATCAGCTTGTTTTTGGGTGTAAATGGATGTATTATTGGGTATGATTAACACACAAACCCTTGACATCACCCCGGAGGTATTGACTCTGATCGCAGAGATCGACGAGTTCAAAGGTGCATGGCGCACCATGGGGACACTCGCCCCGGAAAGGCTTTCTGCTTTACGCAGGATTGCAACCATTGAAAGCATCGGATCATCAACCCGCATAGAAGGCAGCAAAATGTCTGATCAGGAGGTGGGACGCCTTCTCTCAAACCTGGAAATCAGATCATTCAATTCACGTGATGAACAGGAAGTTGCCGGATACGCTGAGCTGATGGATCTTGTGTTCAGTTCATGGCAGATCATTCCATTCAACGAGAATCACATCAAACAACTGCATCAGGTTCTGTTGAGACACAGCCAAAAGGATACCCACCACCAAGGCCATTATAAAACCAGTTCAAACAACATCGCTGCTTTCAATGAACAGGGACAACAGATCGGCATCATATTTGAAACGGCATCACCTTTTGATACGCCTCATCTGATGCAAGAACTGGCAACATGGGTAACCAACGAGCGGGAAAAAGCACTCCTGCATCCATTGCTGATCATAGCTGTTTTCGTCGTCGTCTTTCTGGAAATACACCCGTTTCAAGACGGAAACGGGCGACTCAGCCGTGTGCTGACCACGTTATTGCTCCTGCAGGCAGGTTATGCATACGTACCGTACAGTTCACTGGAAAGTATCATCGAGCAGAATAAGGAAGCCTACTATCTTGCTCTCAGACAAACACAGGGAACAATACGCACTCCTGCTCCTAACTGGCAGCCTTGGCTGATATTTTTCCTGCGTTCTCTGGCAGAGCAGGTCAGACGGCTTGAACAAAAGATAGAGCGTGAGAAAATTGTCATGTCTTCTTTGCCCAAACTTTCACTGCAAATAGTTGAATTTGCACGTGAACACGGCCGCATCACGATAGGCGAAGCTATCAGACTGACCGGAGCGAGCAGGAACACTCTCAAAGGGCATTTCCGAACCCTTGTTGAAAAAGGACATTTAGCAAGACACGGACGCGGGCGCGGGGTCTGGTATGAAATCAAATGATGAGGACACATTGATTCTGATGAAATTTCCCACCTTTGCATACATTGCTTTATTGCCGGCAAGATCATAGGAGGCTTTTTTAACACTACGTCGAGCCCGTCACTTTCCTCATGAACGCAAGAGAAATAGCACTCCTGACACTACAGGAAACAGAAAAAAACAGCACCAAGTCGGAACAGTCTCTTCACCGGCTGCTTAACCGGCACAAGCTGGAAAAGAACGACAGTTCGCTTGCAACCGAACTTGTCAACGGCGTTCTGCGGTTAAGACTGAAGCTCGATCACACGATAAGCCACTATTACCATCACGATTTTAACAAGGCTGCTCCGGTTCTGCGCAACATCCTGCGTCTTGGAACTTATCAGCTTCTTTTCCTCGACAAAATACCCGGCTGGGCAGCCGTTGACGAATGCGTCAAACTTGCCGGAAAATACAAGGGACGCCACATTGCCGGCATTGTCAACGGGGTTCTTCGCAGGATTGCATCGGAAAAGGAACCTCTTGAAGAAGTCCTGAAAAAGGAACCGCTGACCAGAAGGTTATCGATAGAACATTCACATCCGGAATGGCTTGTTGCCCGCTGGCTGGAACTCTTCGGCGAACAGCAGACAGTGGAAATGCTTTCCGCCGACAATCGCCCTCCTCTGACGGCCCTGCGGGTCAATACCCTGAAAACAAGCCTTGAAACCATGGAAGAGGCCTTGCGGGACGCATCCGTCACGTTCAGGAGTGCCGGACCTGAACAGTTTATCCTGACACGGGATTTCAATGCCTGCGAACCGTTTATCCACCTTGGGCTGCTTACCGTGCAGAACCCGACACAGGCGCTCCCCTGCCTGCTTCTGAATCCGCTGCCGGGCGACACCATACTGGACATGTGCGCCGCTCCCGGCGGAAAAGCAACGTTCATGGCGGAACTCATGAAGAACAAGGGACACATCCTGGCGGTAGACCGTTACCCGAACAAGTGTGAAAAAATCATGCGGCGGGCAAAAGCCCTCGGCATAACCATCATCGAAACTGTTTCGGAAGACGCCAGAGCATTTCAGGCGGACAAACAACCCGATGCCCTCCTCCTCGATGCTCCGTGTACAGGAACAGGCGTCCTCGGCAGAAAACCCGAACTCAGATGGAGGAGTTCACCGCATAAACTCGATGAGCTGGTAAACCTTCAGGCGGAACTGCTCGACCACGCCGGAAAACTTCTGGGGCCGGGAGGAGTGCTTGTATACGCAACCTGTTCGGTCGAGCCCGAAGAAAATCATATCCAGGTAAACCATTTCCTGGAACGTAACAAGGATTTCACAAGGGAAGGCTCACCGGTCAGACTCCCGGATGTTTTCAGCCCGATGCCGTCAATTCCCGGAGCTTATCTTACCCTGCCGGGCAAACACGAGGGTTTTGACGGCGGCTTCGCACAGCGATTGAGAAAGAAACGCTGAACCGTTGATTTGTTGACCCCGGCATGTCGGGCTTGTTGAACTATGGCAAGCTTTTTTGACTTTTTACTTTTGAATTTTGACTTTGCCTGTAATGCACGTTCTTGAAGCACCCTACAGCGATCATTTAGAGAGCTTCGTCAACTATCTGACGCTCGAAAGGAACTTTTCTCCTCACACAAGAACGTCCTATATGAATGATCTCAATCGGTATCTTCTTTTTGCACAGAACCTTGAAAAACCGGTTACCGGGATAACCCTGGCCGATATACAGAGTTTCATACAGGAGCTTCACGACGCAGGACTTGAAGCACGTTCTGTTGCCAGAAACATCTCCGCCATTCGTTCTTTTCACAAATTCCTCGTTCGAGAAAATATTCTCAAGGAAAACGCGGCTGAAAACCTTCATCAGCCGAAACCCGGCCTGCACCTGCCGACAGTACTGTCAGTTGACGAAGTGTTCAGACTCCTCGATGCGCCTCTCCTCGAAGAACCTCCCGGCAAGTACCGGCTGAGAGACAAGGCGCTTCTGGAATTTCTCTATGCGACGGGAATACGGGTCAGCGAACTCGTCAGTCTGCAGCAAAGCAACTGCTATTTCGATGCCGGTTTCGCACGCATTTTCGGTAAAGGCTCAAAAGAGCGCCTTGTCCCTGTCGGGCGCTCCGCAACAGAATGGGTAAAACGATACCAGCAGGAACTGCGCCTGAATATAGCAAACCGCGATTCCGGGGATTATCTTTTTCTCAACGCACGCGGAACACAACTCTCCCGAATGTCAGCTTATACGATTGTTCGCCGTTGCAGCACGACAGCGGGAATTACAAAAAAAATAAGCCCGCACACCTTACGACACACTTTCGCCACCCACCTGCTCGAAGGAGGAGCAGACCTCCGGGCGGTACAGGAAATGCTCGGCCACAGCTCCATCATCGCCACACAGATCTACACCCATATCGACCGCTCCTTCATCAAGGAGGTGCATAAGACCTTTCATCCCAGAGGGTAGGTGCGCCTCTATAGATTTGCTGCACCCCATGATTACTTCGTTGAGCGGTACTCGAAATCCTCATGTACCGTATGTACACTCCGGTTTCTGCGTTCCGCTCGCCTCGTACTCATGTCGCTCGCGACAATTTATAGAAGCACCCGCAGGAAATGGGATTTTACCTTTTGACCTTTGCCTTTTGAATTTTGACTTTCTTCTTACCCTTTGATAACCGCGACAGGCCTCAGAAAAGCAACCTTTGTTGCAATACCGGCAGCGGCAACCGTATCGACAACGTCATGGATATCCTTGTAAGCTTGCGGGGCTTCCTCGGCAAGCCCTTTCATCGAGCCTGCCTGAACGGAAATCCCTTCGGCTTCAAGCGTTTTTTTGAGCTGCTCTCCGTGTACCGTTTTTTTCGCCTTCGTGCGCGACATGCGCCTCCCGGCACCATGGCAGCAGGAACCGAACGACTCGGCAAGGGCACACTCGTTTCCCAGCAGAACAAAAGATCCTGTTCCCATACTGCCGGGAATGATAACCGGCTGACGGGGAAAAGCCCTTGTTGCTCCTTTCCGGTGCACAAGCATTGTTTTCTGTTTTCCGTCATCGAGATGCTGCTCGAGCCTTGCAATGTTGTGACAAACATCGTAGACAACCCCAAGATTTACAGAAGGAACAACCTTCTGCCAGCTCTTGCGTATCTCCCAGGTGATGAGCTGCCGGTTCGCCCAGGCAAAGTTTGCCGCTGCCGACATGGCCCGAAAATAGTCCTGCCCTTCTTTTGAGCGAAACGGAACACAGGCAAGTTCCCTGTCAGGAACCCTGATACCGTACCGGGACATGGCAACCCCCATGATTTTCAGATAATCCGATGCCGTTTGGTGGCCCAGCCCTCTCGAACCGGTATGAACCTGCACAACCACCCGGCCTTCCGTAAGCCCAAGCGATTCGGCAGCTTCAGGATCGTAAACAGTGTCAACTCTGTCGATTTCGATAAAATGATTGCCGGCCCCAAGAGTACCCAGTTGATCCATCCCACGAGCCTTGGCTTTTTGCGACACAGCCGCAGGGTCAGCCTCGGCTGCCCGGCCCCCGGACTCCTGATTCAGCAGATCATCTTCGTCTCCGTATCCGAATCCAACCATTCCGGGCGCACCGCTCTCAAGGAGCACATCAAGTTCTTTTTCGCTGAACGTTATCCTGTTGCCGTGCCCCACACCCGAAGGAACGTTGCGATACATCTCTTTGGCCAATGAGGGTATTTTTTCGCGGATATCACTATAGAGCGTGTTGCTTTTCAACAGCCTTACCCCGCAGTTGATATCATACCCGATGCCTCCCGGCGATATAACTCCTTCTTCAGGGTCGAAGGCAGCCACCCCGCCGATCGGAAAACCATATCCCTCATGAATATCCGGCATTGCAAGAGCATATTTCCGGATGCCGGGAAGCATGGCAACATGAACCAACTGCTGCAGTGAACGATCGGCAAATATCTGATCGAGCATTGTTTCGGAAGCGTAAAACCGTCCCGGCACAACCATTTCCTGCACCGTGCCTTCCGGAATCTCCCACAGCCATGGGCTTATCCTCTGCAGATCGCCCTTTTTCAATGAGAAAACACTCATTCAGTTCTGTCCGTCCATTTCCTCAAGCAGTTCAATCGCCTTGGTCTTTCCAAGATCCGCAGCCGCCCGGATATCCTTCAAAGCACGGGGCACACATGGGGAACTGTCACAAATCTTCTCAACCAGCGAAGCAGGTTTATGGTCTCGACAACCGTTTCAGCCCCGTAAAGAGGATCGAGGAGAGGCATTTTTTTCTTTTGCCTGAAACGGTTCTCGAAGTCCGTATCACGTTCGTTCAGCCTGAGAAAACCCCTCCCTGTTGAGCGTTTTCTCTTCCAAACGCCCCTGAATCAGACCGCAATCGAGAAGAATCTGGCGGCCGTTTATTCTCAGTATATGACAGGAACCGGTGATCCTTCCTGCTTCTCCGTAAAACTCGAGTTCCATGAGATATGACAAACCTGTAAATGCTGGTGGAAATCACTCCCTGAGTTTTATATATACCTTCCCTTCTTTTACCTCCAGGGAATCAACACCGTCGGCAAACCCTTTCCAGAAACCCTCTTCGCCACCGTACTCACCGATAAGGTCAATATTCTTGATTCCACCCAACCAGACGTTCGGAAGAGGAATTCCCATCAGGCTTACACCTCTGAGCTTTATGACAGGCCTGCCGTCACGCAGGGCAAGCTCAAGTCCTGCGCACACACGGACGGTTTTGCCGCCGAGAACCGGAAAGTCGGGATCAACCGGAACCAGCAATTTGACGCTGATCAGATCCCTGGAAAGGTCTATAGCTGCTTTTTGGGCAAGATCGGTATTGTTGGCAAGAAGAGCGTTCAGTTCCCGCTCAGAAAGGTAGATTTCACGACTGGCACCCTCCTCACTGTATGGCTCGGGTTTAAGGAAACCCTCAGGGGTGAGTTCGTCCTCTCTTACGCCTCCGAACATGTCTTCGAGAGATATACCGCTGGCCTGCTCGATCCTGTCGAGTTTTCCGGCAAGTTCCTGCTTTTCGCGCTGGTTCAGTTCCACAGGAGTAAATGGGGCCGGGAAAAAGAAAAAACGAACAACAAGCAGCGTGACCGCTGCCGTGACAATGACCACTCCGAGCACAATGGCAAAGACCTGTGAACCGGTAAATCTTTTTGAGGGATTTTCAGTAACGCCCTTTTGTGTATCCATAAATCGTCATCCTTTTTTCCGTTTGACCCGCGGTGCACGTTTCAGCTTCTTTTTCGGTTTCCGCATGCTCCTTGCCGAAAAATCTCCCTGTCCATTGGAGTCCCTTTCGAGCCTCGAGGCATGAAGCTGCCGCCTGCATACCCATACTCTTTTAAGCTCTCTCAATACATCTTTCGGCATCCCCTCCGGCAGTTCGACCGTGCTGTAATCTTCGAATATGCTGATCCGGCCTACGGCATCACCTTCGAGTCCGATCTCATTGATGATCGCACCGGCAATGTTTCCGGGCTTTGCTCCGTGCTGTTCACCTACTTCCAGACGATAACGTTCATACCCGATAACATCGTAAAGCGGATCTTTTTTTCGTTTGGACGGCCTTGTCTCCCGGTAGTCCCCTGCTCCGGCTTTTTCCTTTTTCTGCCGCACCGGTTTTTGCGACCTTGCCGACATCAGCAAAGGGCTGTCACCCTGGTACAGACTCGCCAGTGCCGAAGCGGCATCTATAGCTGTAACGTCGTGTTCAAAACAGTAGGATTCTACAAGTTCACGGAAAAAATGAAGGTCTGCAGTGGAGAGCGTATCGCTGATCTGCTGCTTGAAGCGCACAATGCGCTTGTCGTTGATGACTTCAGTCGACGGCAGTTCCATCCTGTCAATTTTTTTGCGGATCGCCTTTTCAATCGTTCGCAGCATTGACATTTCACGTGGGGTCACAAAAAGTATCGCCTCACCGCTACGTCCCGCACGCCCGGTACGGCCGATACGATGAACATAGCTTTCCGTATCGGTCGGGATGTCATAATTAATAACGTGGCTGATCCTTTCTACATCCAGCCCCCTTGCCGCCACATCGGTGGCTATGAGAATATTATAGACGCTCTTTTTGAACTGGCCGACCGTTTTTTCACGATGATTCTGCACCATATCACCGTTCAGCGCAGCCGCAGCATAGCCTCTTGCCCTGAGCTTTTCGGACAATTCCACCGTCGCGGTCTTTGTGCGCACAAAAATGATCACTCCGTCAAAAAGCTCTATTTCGAGAATACGGGTCAGTGCATCGAGCTTGTGATGACCGGAAACCGGAAGGTAACGCTGCGTCGTGGCCTCGACAGTCGAGCTTTTTGCCTTGATTGCAATTTCAGAAAAGTCACGCAGATATTTCCTTGAAATACGGCGGATTTCCGAAGGCATGGTTGCAGAAAAAAGTGTAATCTGTCGCGTCGCAGGGGTTCTTTCAAGAATCCACTCGACATCGTCTACAAAACCCATGCGAAGCATTTCGTCGGCCTCGTCGAGCACGAGTGTCCGTAATCCGTCAAGGATCAGTGTTTTCCTTCTGATATGGTCCATAACCCTTCCCGGTGTACCGACCACGACATGCACTCCCCTTTTCAATCGCCGAAGCTGACCACTGTAGTCTTGTCCCCCGTAGATCGGAAGTACATGGAAATCCTCCATACAGGCAGCGTAGCGCTGAAAAGCTTCTGCCACTTGTATAGCAAGCTCTCTCGTAGGGGTAAGTATCAGCACCTGGGGTTCGGCCCTGGAAAGATCGATTGTAGAAAGCAGCGGCAATGCAAACGCCGCCGTCTTGCCGGTGCCGGTCTGAGCCTGGCCGAGAATATCCCCGCCATCGAGAATAACCGGAATGGTTTGAAGCTGAATGGGGGTAGGTGTTTCGTAACCAATGTTGTCCAGAGCTTCAAGCACCTGACCTGAAAGACCCAGTTCCGCAAATCCGGCCGGCAAAGCATTTCTTTTTGTCATATAAGTCTGTCTCCTGGTATAAGGACACACGGAAAAGCCGTAACGAGCCGCGGCAATGCCTGGACCTTCAGCTTGTGTTCTGGTATCCACCAATGAATGTAACTATCGGAAGGACTCTATGAGAAAAGGCTGTGCCCTGCAGGGATACCCCTGACTCCATTAAACGACTCTCAAGAAAATCATTACATCCCGCCCTGTCGGACAGTATCACAACATATCTCATCATTATCTTCAGGGTGCCTCACCTCTCAAGAGACCCTGTTTACTTCCCTTTTTTCCCCAATCATTGCATCATACATCGATTGAGCACAGCCTATGGTACGAATTAATCTCACAAAACACTAATGGACAGCTCTGTTAATTTGCAACTCACCTTGATTTTCCGCTATGACTCACTATCTTTGCTGCCCCCGCTGCCTGGTTTTTCCTCTTTCTCGTTGCGGACGATAAAGACACCCTCTTCATCGAATCGTGTTATAATATCATCAACCTTGCTTTCGGTCCCGCTGAATTTATCCTCAATACCCTGAACCTTGTTTTCCAGCGACTCAAACCTTTCCCCAAAAGCCCCGATCTGCTCTGAAATCGCATGTTGCAATTCGGTAATGCGGCTCTTTTCCTTGTTCATGGCAAGTTCACGAACCTCTTCAAGCTCCTTGTTGTATTTCCGCGCTTCCAGCATCGACGAGACCTCCAGCCTGCCGATAAAAAGCAGATAAATGATGCTTAAAACCCCTACTGTTCCCAACATGATAACCCCCAGCGGAGCCTGTATGCTGAAAAAAATAAAATTAATGGCGTCCTGCCGGGCAAAAAGTCCCCAGTTGATCCCGGCAAACAACAACACCAGAAACAAGACCAGTACCAGTATGATCGTATGCAGTTTCATGAGGTTGTATCCTCCTTTGGCTTCTCCTTTCCTGCTTGATGTTCAGCAACAGATGCTTCGGCTAAAGCATCAAGTTTTCCGCCTGCTGCATCCTTTTCTATTTGTTCGTCCCATGCGTCGGAATCAAATTTTTCATACCACGCACGAAATTTTCTCAGTTGATCCTGTGGCAACCGTGTAACAAGCTTCTCAAGTTCTTCAACTGTTATACCCATAGCTTATATTCACATCATCATTCACCGCTCAACATATCCTGACAAGCCGGGAGCAGCAGGTTTTTCGAATCACCTTTAATATACGCTTTTATCCGGCTCCCAACTCCACCTCGCACAGCATCCTATACTCAGCACCGGAAGGATGGAGTATGGATTCATAAAGACAAACCGAATTCAGTGTAGCTTTCCAATCAATGGTTTCAGGAGAGAGGTTTACCTTCTGCCCCTTCCTTATCCGCGCAAGCGTGACATGGAGCAAAAAACTCCTCTCAATACTATCACTTTCGGGTTCGGCAAGGCATGAGAGTTTTTCCTGAAGTTTTCCTAAACCATCATGCCCTCCTCCTGAAGCCCAGATAAGACGTGGCCTTCTCGCCGTCGGTCCGACAGATATTTTGTTAAAACAAACATCAAAAGCCCTTTCATTATCAAGAAGGCCGTGCAGTTTTCCGCAAACCTTCTCGACATCATCACAATACCAGGGAGGAACCAGTGTAACGTGCTGGTTTTCGGGAGAAATCCAGCGAACAGGAAGACTGTCGTGTAATACCCTGAAAGCACATGCCCTATCACGAAACACTTCTCCCACAGGCATCCCGATGAAAAACCGTTTCCCCATTTTCAGATATCCAGAACAAGATTGGCAAGCCACGTACCTTTTTCTGTTTGCCGAACAGAAGCCTCATGCAAGGTAACGGCTTTTATCTCTTCCTCCATGCTGATAATTTTCCTGCCTTTTACCACACCTTTGAACTGCGTTTCAGTAACAGCAACAGTCTGCAGTTCCTCATAAGCTTCATGGTGAACCTGTCCGAGAAACACAATCTCGTTGAGAAAATCAACCAGGAGCGACAAAATGTCCGGTGAACTCACTTCCACCTGACGCTCAACCATTTCCGATGAAAAACCCGGGCAGGAAACTGCATTCATCGCTTTCATTGTTTCGCTGAAAAGACCGGCGAGGCTTTCTCCGGTCGCCTCCAACCGGATATCGGCTGTATGTTCATGAAGTTTATACGGCACAGCAGCTTGCTGGCTTTGAAATTCCGGTTTTTAATGATACTTAAGGAAATAGTTTTATCTCTGGAAAACAGATACCCATGGCACTACAGCTTATCCTCTACAATATAACAGCACCTTTTTTAGCAGGCTTTCTGAAACTGTTCAGCCGGGCCTTTCCCAGATTGCAGACCTTTTTTCAGGTAAGGAAAAACATCTTTGCAGAACTTGAAAAAGCCGCAGGAAATCCGACAGACAAAAAGCCCAGGATATGGATACATGCAGCTTCTGCCGGAGAGTTCGAGCAGGCCCGGCCGATTATAGCCGAAGTAAAAAAAGCCTGTCCTGATGCCTCGGTATTCATATCATTTCAATCCGACTCGGGCTACACTGTCTATCGAAACTATGCCGATGCCAAAGCGGTATTTTATCATCCGGTTGACACAAAGAAAAATGCAGAGAAAACCGTTGCACTGATCAGGCCGGATGTTGTCATGGTAATGCGCTATGATTTCTGGCCGAACCATCTTCATGCCTCGAAAAAGGAGGGTGCAACTCTTGTTCTTGCAGCCGCTGTTCTTCAGGAACACTCCGTATATCTCAAACCGTTTGTCCGGTGGTTCTACCACTCGGTTTTTTCTCTTTTTGACTCCATTTACACGGTTTCGGAGAAAGACCGTGAGCGATTCGCGAAAACATTCGACAGAAAGGATGCCCTGCAGGCAGGAGACCCCCGATTCGACCAGGTATTGAGGCGAAGCGAAAGCACCGGCAAGATCGAGCGCCTGAAAAACATCTATTCCGAAACAACACTCCTTGTCGCAGGCAGCACCTGGCACAAGGATGAGGAACTGCTCCTTCCGGCCTATATTGCCCTTGCTGAGCATCTGCGCATGATCCTTGTCCCGCATGATGTTTCCCCGGGAAACATTGCCCGCATTGAAAGCTCGCTCGAAGCCTCCGGCACCCCCTGTGCGAAAATCTCATCCCTGCCTGATGACTTTTCAGCCAAGCAGGTTCTTGTCGTCGACAAAATCGGCTTGCTTGCCGAACTCTATGCCCTGGCAAAGATCGCTTATGTAGGCGGAGGATTCGGGGTCAATGTCCACAACACCCTCGAGCCTGCCGTGTACGGCATTCCTGTCCTGTTCGGCCCGAACCATCACAACTCCCCCGAGGCAGAAAAGCTGGTCGAAATTCAGGCGGCGACAGAAATCCATGACGAGGCATCACTTCTCAATGCTTTACGGAAACTTGTTGAAAATCCCGGAGCAAGAGAACTGCAAGGCAATATCGCAGGCCGCTATATTCGAAACCATCTTGGCGCCTCCAAAACAGTTGCCGAAAAGATCCTGAACACTATTAACGGTCTTACAAAGTGAATGCTTATATTTATCTGAGTTTTATTCGTCCTTCAAAAGCTTAAATTTCTGGCCGCCATGTTAGCGCGAATGCAAAGCCTCTATCTCTTTATCGCTGCCCTTTTTGCTTTCTCAAGTCTTTTCTTTCCGTTCTGGTACTTTATTACGGAAACCGAATATCTTCTGAAAGATTTCAGCCCTTTTGCCGGAGCAAACAGTATTCACGTTTTCGGTCTTTATGTTTCCGGTATTGTCTCTCCGGTAACCGGACTGCTTTCGATTGTTGCTGTTTTTCTTTACAAAAACCGGGCACTTCAGAGTAAGCTGATTGTTGTTCTGATTCTGCTTTTTCTTGTTGATATCCTTTCAGGCCTTACTGCAGCACACTTCATGAACGAGCATCTCAAGCAAACCTTCGGCCCCGGAGTAGAACACCTTCCGGGGGCGGGCTTTTTTGTCCTTCTTCCGGAGCCCCTGCTTTTCTGGCTGGCTATGAAGGGGGTGAAAAAAGACGAGAAAATTGCCAGCGCTTATAAACGCCTGTAATGATGTTTACCGCATGGACAACCGGTGATATTCACGGGATCGGTCCTGAAATCATTCTGAAAAGTTTTCAGGAAATCGGCAACAGCACCTGCAGGCCGCTGGCCGTGGGTTCAGTCGAGGCACTGCGGTTTTATAACAGGGAGCTTGATCTGGGCGTAACGATTAACGAATTCGGGTCGTTCAGGGATCTGGAAAACGCTGCTGATTTTCCGGACAACGTCCTCCCGGTACTCAGTGTCGCCGAACCCACAGAGCCCATCTGCCCCGGTGTTGTCTCGACCGAAGCAGGACACATAGCCATAAAAGCCATAGAGACTGCCGCGAGGCTGTGCCTCGAAAAAAAGGTTCGCGCCATGGTAACCGCTCCTATTCAAAAAGAAGCAATAGCCAAAGCAGGGTATGCCAATACCGGGCACACCGACTTTCTTGCGGAGCTCTGTGACGTTCCCGCCCCGATAATGCTTTTCCACGATCGGGCCTCTTCCCTTACGGTTGCTCTCGCGACCATTCATGTACCGCTCCTTTCCGTACCCGGCCTGATACGTTCCATGGATCTTGAGAGCTTCCTTCTCAGGTTATCCGAATCTCTGCGAACGGATTTCCATATTGCTTCACCGCGAATAGCCGTTCTCGGTCTCAACCCCCACGCATCGGACGGCGGTGTTATCGGCACTGAAGAAGAAACGGTTCTTGCTCCCTGTTTTGAAAAACTTGCGGGAAAAGAACGCATCGAGGGACCGTTTCCCGCTGACGGGTTTTTCGGTGGCGGCATGTATCGCGAGTATAACGCTGTTGTTGCAATGTATCATGACCAGGGGCTGCTCCCTTTCAAGGTCCTGGCATTTGAAACAGGCATCAATGTCACTACCGGACTTCCCATCATACGCACCTCTCCCGGTCATGGAACGGGCTTTGACATTGCCGGAACCGGTAATGCGTCGCCGAGAAGCTTTACAGAAGCCGCTCTTCTGGCTGAAAGAATCGCGGATAACAGGAAAAAAGTGACGAGTAACGAGTGACAAGGAGGACAAGAAGCCTGGAGTCAACAATGCAGGGGGAAGCCTCCTGTGACAACCTGACAATCCTGACATCTCAGGACCAACAACTTAACAGTTCAACAGTCAAAAATGATCTCATTTGTCAACGTAGATCTGGAGCTTGGAAAAAAACCTATCCTCAAGGAAGTCAATCTTGCCATTGAACCGGGCCAGCTTGTCTATATCGTGGGGAAAAGCGGAAGCGGAAAAACAACGCTTCTCAAGGCGCTGTACATGGAAATCAAACCGACAAAAGGAGAAGTTTCCATAGGGGGGTATAAATCATCCTCCATCAAAAGAAGGCACATTCCTCATCTTCGCAGAAAACTGGGCATCGTGTTTCAGGATTTCCGGCTTCTCGAAGACAGAACAGTCTTTGAAAATCTCGCATTTGTACTCAAGGTTACGAACACAAAAAACAAGCTCATAAAAGACAGGGTGATGACCGCCCTTCAGGAAGTGGGTCTTGAACACGCGGCAAAACAGATGCCCTTGAACCTTTCAGGGGGAGAACAGCAGCGCATAGCGATCGCCCGTGCACTTGTCAGGGAACCAATAATAATCCTCGCGGATGAACCTACGGGAAACCTGGACCCGGATACTTCACTGGAAATCCTCGAATACCTCAAAAAAATCAACCACAATGGTATTGCGGTGATCATTGCAACGCACGACTACGAACTTGCACGCCACTACCCGTCAAAAACCATGCAGATTAACGGTCAATCTCTCCAGGCAGCAACCTTTGCCGATTCACCGGCAGGATACAGACCGGTATCGTCTTAGATCGTTGCTCCTTTGTATCTAATGAATATAAAAGTTCATTGCGACTTATTGGGTTTACGGAACTACGTCCTGGACTCCCCACTGACAGCACGCTTATGCGAGGAGAGCATCGTCTTGCGTGTGTCCACATTCCATCCAAAGACGAACGGTTTGCCGGATACCGTCAACTCCTTCCGCGATACGATCAACTTCGCCCTCAGTACCACATCCGATCTATCCCTACCACAAGGCGTGCATCCGCTAGTTGTCCCCGATGCATGTACCAATGGTCGGCAGCGTACTGGAAGCAGCGTCGGTAGGTTCCGAAGAGTTCTTCTGCGCTGTCTGGTACATGCGCACTCGTGGTGTCCAAATCGTCCTCGGTCAAGGCATGAAGGCGTGAGATCGTCGAGGCACGAATACGTCGACAGTCCTGGAGTACCTGGTCAAACGGTGGAAAGCGTCCCGCATCCCCGGAGATGTCAGCTCCATCGAAAAGTGCTTCCCACTCTGCTAGGGGGTTCAGTTCACCGAGCATAAACCCGTGTATCACCAAGGATTCGATGTAAGCGAGATGACCGAGAACCCACACCGTATGACATCCGCCTTGTGGGGTGGACAGCACCATACCGTGCTCTCGCATGTCCTCAACGCGTGCGAGGACAATCTCTTCGCTCCGTTTTAGATTCTCTCGAATGAGGTCGATCGAGTGCATCATTGCTCCTTCCTTATTTTGTAAGTAAACTCATGCTCCTTACATGTTCTGAATCGTCATGTCTGATATGCCATCATGTCACGCTTTCCAAGCGCTCCCTATGCAACTTCCCAAAGATGACCATCTGGATCAGAAAAATACCCGGAGTATCCACCCCAAAAAACTTCCTGAGCAGGTTTGGTTATATGAGCCCCTGCATCTTCTGCTCGCTCAAGGACTTCGTTAACTTCTTCCTTGGATCGGGCACAATATGCAAGTGTTACCCCCGAACATCCTGTTTGTTCATTTGGCACTTGTGCATCTTCAGCCAACGCATCCCTTGGATAAAGAGCAAAAATCAATCCATTGAGTTGAAAGAATTTGATCTTCTCATCCGCAAAACCGATAGTCCACCCCAACCCTTGCTCGTAAAACCTCTGTGAAAGTGTCAAGTCGGCGACGCCGATTGTCACAACGCTCATTCGTTGTTCCATACCTTAAGTTTCTTAACCCTGATTATTGGTGCTCGGCAACGGTTATGATAAGCGGGCGGCGTGCAGTTTGCGACAGTCCGCTTGATTAAATGGTTGTGTGGCAGCCGTCACTTATTGCTGGCAACCATTCCAACGCCAGCGCCTATAAAAGAGCTGCCGACGATTCTTTTAATGTATTTGGCGACACTTGCTCTTGAAAAAAGCAAGACGAAATTTTGACCGCCTATGGCGTAAATCATAAAGCAACTAAATGCGATCAAGGCGCATAGCGCCAATAGAATGCAGGATTGGAACAGATATGCTGATTCGGGATCAATGAACTGTGGAAATATAGCCGTAAAAAATACAATGGCTTTTGGATTCCCGGCGGTTACCAATGCCGATTGCAGGAACATTTTTCTCTTTGTTTCTGGTTGCTTTGATTGATCCGAGACATGCATAGGCATGAAAAAATTAGACGAAAAGAAGATGCTAAAGCCAATATAAATCAAGTAGGCCGCCCCTGCCCATTTGATAAGGTGAAAAATTGCCTCGGACGCAAGCAGGATGGCGCCTAAACCCGCAATAGAGACAGTGGCTTGAATTAACGTGACGACCACGTTGCCCAGCGCAGATGCGATTGTTTTTTTCGCCCCGTATTGAATTCCATGCGTGAGCGCCAACAACATGCTAGGGCCCGGAATTATAGAGGCAATAAAAACCGTCACTGAATATAGAACTATGAAGTTAAATGTCATCTCTTAAAAGCCCTTTCAAAAGAGGATTTCCGGATTATTCCAACACACAACGCCTGCATCAGCCGCAGACTCCATAGTGAGGAACGAGCGGTGGGGGCTATCGGTCTGAATGCTATTGTTGGGCAAATTCGTTCAATTGGATATGCCATTTGCATGTATCAGAACCGGAATAGATTGATTGTTTAATTTGAATTTCTTTGACGTTGAATACTGTATTGAAGAAAACAGACATATGACCAATACTGCACTTGCAGTAGCCTTTATGCGTTTTAAAAGGCTTTCCTTTATTTATTAAACCACATACACATTTACTTCTTTCAACAGCAATTGTGTTTCTGTTTGGATCATAAGTGAATTGAGTATTATATTTTTCCTCTTCCTCATTCAACTTAATAAAAAAGTCGTTTATCGACTCAGATTGATTCCAAATACGTTTCACAAAACTCGACCACGATTTCCCACAACACTGTACGCCACATTCAATCAACACTCTTTCAGCATTATCTTTGCCAATGCTTTTATCCATTCTGCCCATCACAGTTTCAACATATTTAGTTTGTTCGGGCTTTTTGAGTTTGGGGAAGTTTTTAGAATCATAGAGGATCTCCTCCATCTCTTTTTCATACCCTTGCCTTCTTAAATGTTTTGTGATTCTGCCGAACCGGCCACCTTCTAAATATTCCATATTTTTATCTTATGTATATGTCCAACGTTTAAGCTAACTAGTGCGCGATAAAGTTTAGCGCATCCGAATTGAGTGCTTTGTTATACATCTTTCTTCTTCCCAATGTAACAAAATCCGTTTGTTTTATTTCCATTCATCGTCGTATGTATACCTTCTTCGAATAGAAGAAGATCGAATCCCTTTGTTATACTAATAATATATTCTCGAGTATGGTGTCGAACTATAGCACCTTCAGAAAGCTCAAATATACCATACTCACCGTACTTTTCTTGGCATCTTTCATACCGTTCGACATTTCGGTTATCATAGTTCAACATGCAATCATGCACGTACAAAACACCTTCGATTTTCATTATTCTTAAGATTTCAGATATCAATTCCCACTGCTTCTCGCTCTGTGAAATGCAAGTTAAGACAGCGATCAGGATCACTGCATGAAATGTGTTATCTGGAAAAGGAAGGTTTTTTCCGTCATTTTTTCGTAGATTCAGATAAGGGTACTGTCGCAAGCCTCGATTTATCATTCCCTGCGAAAAGTCAACACCAGTAAGATTTTTGTATTTATAATTGTATAATTCATTTAGTACCCGTCCATACCCGCATCCGATATCCAAGATTTTTTCTTCTTTTGATACATATTTCTGAAAGAGCTCTTCTTTAAAAGGAATTGAAAATTCTTTCTTTTCAGCTACTTTATCCCAATAAACCTCCTGTTCTGTCAGCATATTCATCTTAATTCTTCTTAGGTATAACGATAAGTTGAGTGGTGAGCGATCACGCGAGTCCGCTCAAACGCCTTGTTAACGTTTTTATTTATTCAAATATTGGTTTCATGAAGCTTCGTTCAAAACTGAATATGCACCTTGTTTCCTCAGCGTGTTTAAATGCTTTTATGCAGTTTTCATCTGCTTTAATCTTTTTTCTGTATTCCTCGTAAGTTGCCAGACTCGGAAAACTGAAAAGTGCATAAGCAATATTGTTTGCGCCTTCATGCGGAAGGAAATAGCCATGATGGTTCCCGCCAAACTTATTGACTAATGGAATCCACATTTTTGCGTACTCTTCAAATGCTTGGATTTTATATGGATCAATGACGTATTTTAAATAACAGGTGATCATTTTTTCTTTATGACGTTAACATTATTTACTATCTGTACTACGCATTTCTCTTGATTTTTATCATAAATTACTAATATTTTGCTTTGCCCCCCAACAAAACATCTGGATTTATTGACCAGAAAAGCATATCCCCGAGAAGTAAGTTGTTTACCTTGTTCGTTTCACTGCTGGCGAAAAGCCTTGAGGACTGGCAGGTGTTACAGGCAAGAGGTGCTGTAAAGTTATGGGCATATCTGTTTCAGACGTATCAGGGATACGAAAAAAAGCCCTGCTCTCTGTGCAGGGCTCTTCACTTTGTTTAAAAGTTCCGAATCTCGGCGAATTTATTCAGGTAGCCACATTCAGAAACTCGACGGCAGGATATACTGGCCGGTATCCTCTTAAGAACAGCCTGTGGTCATTCCACAATCCTCGCAAACCTTGCAGGTCCCGTTCTGGCGGACTCTCATCGAGCCGCAGTTTTCACACTGCTCGCCGGAATACCCCTGAACCTTTGCCTGTATAATCTGGGTATCAACAACTCCTGGCTGCTCCTTTTCTGCAAGTGACTTTGCCTCCTTACGGTGTTGTCCGGCAGCGGCGGGAACCTCAGAAACACCGGAACCGCGGGTGGCGGTACCGTTCGATAGCCCGTCCTCGCCTTCCGATTCATCGTCTTCCGAAGAGATTTCATCAACCGCTTTGACATGGATAAAATCTTTCCGCCCAAGATAGTCGTAACCGATCGAGCGGAAAACATAGTCCAGAATGGAAGTGGCATTCTTGATCACGTTATGCCCCTGAACCATACCTGCAGGTTCAAATCTGGTGAAAGTGAAGCTGTCAACCAGTTCTTCAAGCGGCATGCCGTACTGAAGCGCCTTGGATGCAAGTACGGCAAAACAGTTAAGAAGACCTTTAAATGATGCCCCTTCCTTGTACATGTCGATAAATATCTCACCAAGCGAACCATCCTCATACTCGCCTGTCCTCAAAAAAACTTTGTGCGCACCTACATACGCTTCACGGATATAGCCTTTCCTGCGTTTTGGCAGCATACGGCGTTCCGAACGGTGATAGATTCTCTCGACAATCCGTTCCTGCAGTTCTTTAGGGCCCTTGGTCTCGTCGAGGTCTTCCTCTGTTCCGAGCATAATCACTTCATCGAGGTCATCATAACTGCTGATATTGAGCGGCTGAGAAAGTTTTGATCCGTCCCGGTAGATGGTAATGGCCTTGATCATATGCTGCCATGCGGAGAAATAAACTTCCGCTATTTCCTGGTTCGTAGCCGTCGCAGGCATATTGACGGTCTTTGATATCGCTCCCGAAATAAACGGCTGCACAGCAGACATCATCCGTACATGTGCCATATGGTTGATATAACGAAGCCCTTTACTGCCGCATTTTCCGGCACAGTCGAATACCGGGAGATGCTCCAGCTTCAGATGGGGCGCACCTTCAACGGTCATGGTGCCGCAAACATAGTCGTTCGCCGCTTCATAGTCGTCCGGGGCAGCACCTAAAGCCTCGAGCATGTTGAAGTTCTGGTCCTTGAGCTGTTCCTCCGTAAAACCGAGGGCTTCACAGAAATCCTCTCCAAGAATCCACTTGTTGAACGCAAAGCGGATATCAAAAACATTTTCAAGCTGGGCCTCGACAGCTTCGACTTTATCCTCGGTGAACCCTTTGTTTTTGAGCCACTGGCGATTGATCGTCGGGCACCCGGACAATGTGCCATGACCTTTGCAATATTTCTCGATATCCTCTATCTGTTTGGGACTATAGCCAAGGCGTTCAAGGGCCTTGTGAACCGACTGGTTGACAATCTTGAAATAGCCGCCGCCGGCAAGCTTTTTAAACTTGACAATTGCGAACTCGGGCTCGACACCTGTCGTATCGCAGTCCATGACCAGTCCGATGGTACCTGTTGGTGCGATAACGCTGACCTGGGCGTTTCTGTAACCATGTTTTTCGCCCATATCGAGCGCTTCGTCCCAGACCTTTCCGGCAGCTTCGAACAGATAGGTCGGACAGTATTCCGAATCTATCCCGCGGGGCTTGACCGTAAGTTCTTCATAATCGTCTTCCGACATGTTGTGCGCCGCCCTGCGATGATTTTTTATCACCCTCAGCATTTCTCCGGCGTTCTCCTCATAACGGGCGAAAGGCCCCAGATCCTTTGCCAGCTCCGCCGATGCCTTGTACGACTCACCTGTTATCAAAGCGGATATCGCTCCGGCAATCGCCAGCGCCTTTGGTGAATCATAGGGAATTCCCATGATCATGAGAATCGTACCGAGATTCGCAAATCCCAGACCGAGGGTTCGGAATTCATAGCTGAGACGTGCAATTTCCCTTGAAGGAAAATGGGCCATCAGCACCGAAATTTCCAGAACTACCGTCCAGAGCCGTGCTGCATGAAGCAAATCATCAACTTTTATCGCCCCCTGCTTTTCATCAAGAAAGCGCCCGAGATTCAGACTGGCAAGGTTACATGCGGAATCATCAAGGAACATGTACTCCGAACAGGGGTTACTGGCATTGATACGGCCGCTTTTCGAACAGGTGTGCCAGTCATTGATCGTTGTATCGAACTGCAAACCGGGATCGGCGCACTTCCAGGCACTCATCACGATCTTATCCCAGAGGTCACGAGCTCTGACCGAGCGTGCATGTCTTCCTGTTGTCCGCTCTTTCAGTTCCCACAGTTCATCATTTTCAACAGCTTTCATGAACGCATTGGTAACTCTGACGGTATTGTTCGAGTTTTGACCGGACACCGTCTGATACGCTTCCGATTCATAATGAGTGTTGTACTCATCGAAGTCGAGCGATGTAAACCCCTGATCCACAAGCGAAAGTACCCTGACGATATAATTCATCGGAACACCACGACCAACAGCGCTTTTGATCAGAATGTTCAGCTTTTCATTCTGGTGCCGGTCACTGCCGTTGTCAACAGCCTCATCGACAATTGCCTTGAGAAACCTCGAGCAGACTCTGGAGCCCGATACCAGTGACGCCACCTTGTCTTCCTCCCTGGCTTTCCACTCTATAAACTTTTCTACATCGGGATGGTCGATATCGACAATGACCATTTTCGCAGCTCTCCGGGTTGTACCTCCGGATTTTATAGCTCCTGCAGCGGAATCAAAAATCTTGAGGAAACTCATCAGACCGGAAGAGCTTCCCCCTCCACTGAGCTTCTCCCCTGACGAACGAAGGTTTGAAAAGTTGGTGCCGGAACCGCTGCCGAACTTGAATACCCTCGCCTCTCGTACGGCAAGATCAAAAATCCCGCCATCGTTTACCAGGTCATCCTTGACCGACTGGATAAAACATGCATGTGCCTGAGGCCTTGAATAGGCGTCTTTCGATTCCTTCGTTTCACCACTTTTGCTGTCAACATAAAAGTGGCCCTGTGCCGGACCCTCTATGCCGTACGCATACTTGAGACCTGTATTGAACCACTGTGGCGAATTGGGGGCACCCATCTGACCGACCAACATATAGGCAACCTCGTCATAAAAAGCCTGGGCATCTTCCTTGGTATCGAAGTAGCCATGTTTTTCTCCCCACTCTTTCCAGCAGCCGACAAGGCGGTGAACAACCTGCTTGATCGAATGCTCACTACCGGTCACAGGCTGCCCTTTTTCATCCAGCATGACATTACCCTTCTCATCCCGCTGTGGAACTCCTGTTTTTCTGAAATACTTTTGCGCGAGAATATCAGCGGCAACCTGGGACCACTCTTTCGGCACTTCTACATCATTCATTTCAAATACCTTCGATCCATCGGGGTTTCGAAGTACCGATGAACGCATCGTGTACTCGAACATATCGTAAACATTGCGGCCTTTTGTGGTAAAACGGCGGGAAATCTTCATAGCAGTATGTCCTTTTAGAAATAATAAGCTTACAGAGCCTCTAACCTATTGCATTAAAGCCACTTAAACAAAATCATCCATCACCGGGCAACGATAATGGGGGGTATGAGAAATAATATACGCCTGTTCTGCGGTAATAAAAAACCTGACGAAAAGACAAAACCCCAAGATCCATCCGGGGTTTTGAAACCATAAGGATTGCGGCAATAAAAAAACCCCCTGTCGAAGGGGGTTTTTTCATGGTCATTCCACTCTGCTATCAACCAAGAGTGTCGATAACAGCATTAAGCGTTGCACTCGGGCGCATTGCTTTCGAGGCTTTCTCGTCATCCGGCATGAAGTAACCGCCGAGTTCGACCGGAGAGCCCTGCGCTCCATTGAGCTCATCGATGATCACTTGCTCTTTGCTCTCAAGCTCTTCGGCAACCTTTGTAAACTTTGCCTTGAGTTCCTGATCCTTGTTCTGATCGGCAAGAGCTCTGGCCCAGTACATGGCAAAGTAGAAGTGACTTCCACGGTTGTCGAGTTCATTGACCTTGCGTGAAGGCGACTTGCCTTTCTCAAGATACAGACCGACAGCCTGGTCAACCGTCTCCGCAAGAACTTTTGCTTTCTCATTATCGAAGATATTGCCCAGATGTTCGAACGAAACGCCAAGTGCCAGCATCTCGCCGAGCGAGTCCCATCTCAAATGCCCTTCTTTAACAAACTGCTGTACGTGCTTCGGAGCAGAACCGCCCGCACCGGTTTCGAACAAGCCGCCGCCGTTCATCAAAGGCACGATAGAAAGCATTTTTGCGCTGGTGCCAAGTTCGAGAATCGGGAACAAATCGGTAAGATAGTCCCTCAGCACGTTGCCTGTTACCGAAATAGTGTCCTTACCCTGCCTGATCCGTTCGAGAGAGAACCGCATGGCTTCGACCGGCGACAAGATCCTGATATCGAGACCTGCAGTATCATGGTCTTTAAGGTAGGCGTTGACTTTTTCGATCAACTGGATATGGTGTGATCTTTCTTTGTCCAGCCAGAACACCGCCGGAGCACCGGTTGCCTTTGCCCTGTTGACTGCAAGTTTTACCCAGTCGCGGATCGCAGCGTCCTTGACCTGGCACATTCTGAAAATATCCCTTGGTTCGACACTCTGCTCGAGCATCGCGTTGCCCGCTGCATCGACCACCCGGATAGTACCGTTACCCGGAGCTTCGTAGGTTTTATCGTGTGAACCGTACTCCTCGGCTTTCTGAGCCATAAGACCGACATTCGAGACGCCGCCCATGGTCGATACATCGTATGCGCCGTTTTTCTGACAATCCTTGACCATTTCCTGGTACATGGTTGCATAGGACCGATCCGGAATCATGGCTTTGGTGTCATGAAGCTCGCCGTCAGGACCCCACATTTTACCGCCGTCACGGATAACAACCGGCATGGATGCATCGATGATGATATCGTTCGGCACATGCAGGTTTGTGATTCCCTTGTCGGAATCTACCATGGCAAGAGCCGGACGGTTTTTGTACACCTCCTGGATGTCTGCCTCGATTTCGGCTTTCTTGTCGGCAGGAAGCTTCTCGATCTTGGCATACAGGTCACCAAGCCCATTGTTGACGTTGACGCCGAGTTCATTGAGCACGTCACCGTGCTTGTCGAAGACGTCCTTGTAGAATACCGATACGGCATGACCGAAAATGATCGGATCGGAAACTTTCATCATGGTCGCTTTCATATGAAGCGAAAGAAGAAGGCCGTCATTTTTCGCCTTTTCGATCTGATCGGCAAAAAACTCGCGCAGCCTGCGAACGTTCATCGCCGAGGTATCGACAACTTCACCCTGCTGCAAAGCAACCTTTTCCTTGAGCACGGTCACCGTTCCATCGTTGTCGACATATTCGATACGCACGTCAGTCGCTCCGGGCATGGTTGTCGACTGTTCGCTTCCGAAGAAATCGCCGCCGTCCATGTGAGCGACATGAGCTTTCGAACCGCTCTCCCAGGCTCTGAGGCGATGAGGGTTGTTCTTTGCATACTGCTTGACCGAAGCGGCCGCCCTTCTGTCGGAGTTCCCTTCGCGAAGCACCGGGTTGACAGCGCTTCCAAGAACCTTTGCAAAACGTGTCCTGAGCTCTTTTTCAGCGTCGGTCTTGGGATCTTCAGGAAAATCGGGAATGTTATACCCATGATCCTGCAGTTCCTTGATTGCATCCTTGAGCTGGGGAATCGATGCACTGATGTTGGGAAGCTTGATGATGTTGGCCTCACGGGTTTTCGCCAACTCGCCAAGCGCAGTCAGGTTATCGGGAATACGCTGCTCTTCGGTAAGGTTTTCAGGGAAATTCGCGATAATCCTTCCTGCGAGAGAGATATCGCTTGTTTCAACCGAAACACCGGTATCTTTTGTGAACGCCTGGATCATCGGCAACAATGAATATGTCGCCAGCGCCGGCGCTTCATCAATCTTGGTATAGACGATTTTAGCCATGATATTTTGCTTTTTAGTTTTTGTTTATGCACTTATGATTGATTATGAACTACTACGAAACGTCCTCTTGAAAAAATTCATGCTGCCACCCGGCAAAAAAACAGCCCCCTCATCGCCGATAACAGGCGATTTCAAAATTTCATATGCCATGCCGAAAACCGTCAAGTCTTTGGCAGAATAAAAACCGGAAACGGTGTGTGTCGAGTCCCCGGCAGATTATTTGGAGGGTGAAAAATCTTCCAGCCCGACCCTTTCAGCAAGCTCCTTGTCATGAAGAGCTTCATGGGCAAGCCTGATCATGGGTATGGTTGCCCCCATGGAGCTGTAGCCCCCGTCATGAAAGAGATTCTGCATCGTCACCTTTCGTGTCAGATCACTTAGCAGGGTAACGGCATACTCTGCACACTCTTCCGCCGAAGCGTTACCAAGCGGAGACATAAGGTCACTGTATTCGTGCATCTTTTCAAAACCCGGAATACCGCTTCCGGCCTTGGTGTACGTAGGGCTCTGTGAAATCGTGTTTATGCGGATACCGCGTTGTGCAAGGCGTGGCCCGTAACTTCTGACTATAGACTCAAGCAGCGATTTGGCATCCCCCATATCGGAATAGGTCCAGTAGTTTCTCTGGGAAGCGATATAGGATAATGCCAGAATGCTTCCTCCGTCATTCAGTACATTGTTTTTCAAGGCATACGATACCAGCCGATGCAATGAAATCCCCGACACATTCAGTGTCTTCATAAACCATTCGTAGTTCAGTTCCTCATAGGGAACCTGCTTGCGAATGTTTTGCGACATTCCTATCGAATGAACGATAAAATCAACGGAACCCAGTTTCTCCTGAAGCTCCCCGAATGCATTATCAACATCCTCGTCCTTGCTCGCGTCGCACATGATAACAGGAGCATTACCACAAACCTCAGCTAACTCGTTTATGTTACCAAACCTCAATGCAGTAGCTATATTGGAAATTGCTATCTCGGCTCCTTCCCTGTAGGCATGCAAGGCAACCTGCCAGCCGATGCTGCTCTCATCCAGCGGGCCGAAAACAATCCCTTTCTTTCCTCTCAAAAGACCGTAATGCGCTTTATCAGGCATGTTATAAGCTGATTCTTTTAACAGTTATCCGGGGCGAAAACCACCTGCAAAATTAACATTTTAAAAGGAGAAGATACAAAGAATACAACCAAATGCACAATGTATCACCAAGAAAACTTGCTTTAGGACGCCTCTTTTAATCGTCGTGAGCGACCTGAACCTTTAGAATTTCATTTTCCTCAACGAGCGCAGCTTGTTCAGCACGTTCTTGTTCACGTTCAGTTCCATCTCTTCCTTATCAACGGGAACCTCCCTGAACAGCAACCTCAACAGATCATCTTCCCGGACATATTTCTCCATTTCGAGACTGTAGAGCGCTCTGGGAAGCGTAATGATACGCTGAGCACGGTCAACAGTTACAACGATATCGGTACCCATCCGCTTCACCTCGACATTTTCCGCTTCTTTCAGAAACGGGATACGAATACAGAGTATTTCAAGATGCTCTTCGCCGTGCGCGCTTTTCTTGGACTCGATCCAGAAATTTTTTCCTGAATAATAAACTTTGTCAGGGGACTTGTCGCCAAAGACCAGCTTACTGACTTCATGGAGCGCGTCCGGGCCTATCGGCTCGGTACGCTGCAACTGACAGCGAAAAACCGGTGTCGGATAGAATGAGTTATCGATTTCCATCAGATATTTGCTGTGCAGGTCCGCCCAGAACTCGAAATACTCACCCACCGTCTTCGATGTCGGCAGAATCTTGTTGATAACGATGCCGTCAATATTGATCCCGTAAAGATGAACGAAGGTGTATGCTCTTTTTGTTTCGAGAATCGAAAGTTTTTCAGGGTTGAGAACAAGCCGAAAAGTAACTTCCGGCCCAAGAATGAATTTATTGATATCCTCCATCTGTTTCAGCAGGACATTGACCTCATTGAAAAACTCTTCATCAGGAATTGAGTTTTTGCCCATCGGGCGCGCAAGAGAAGACATACTTTTGTACAACTTGAAAAACTGTTTGCCCATGTTACCCCCGATTATAATTTCAGGATAGGCAAGCAGTCTGAGCGTATTACCTGTTGGAGATGTATCAAGCACAACGGCATCCCATTTGCCGGACTGTGCCTCGTCAACCAGTCTGCTCAACGCAAAGATTTCATCGAGCCCCGGTTGTGTCGTCAGTTCGGAAGCCATTCCGCTGTCTATTCCCTGGTTCTGGTAAGACGAAGAGACAAATTTCTGAAACCCGGACATGTTTTTCTTCAGCTCATGAATGGTATCGACTTCAAGACCATACAGATTATGCTCGATCTTTTGGGGTTCGTTCCTGCTTATAGGAGTGTTGAATACGTCCGAGAGTGAATGAGCGGGATCGGAAGACATGATCAGCACCCGTTTATTTTTTCTCGCCAAAGCAACAGCCGTGGATGAAGAAATAGTGGTTTTACCCGTTCCCCCTTTGCCGGAATAAATAATTACCCGTGGTTGTGACTGACCCTCTTCGAGATCCCTGGACAACATAGATTTTTTCTCCTGTTTTAATCCGAAATTCCCTTTGGCAGGTTTAGAGCACTAAAAGTACCATTTTCCAGCTTCATATAAAATGGATCTTTCTCCTCAACGCATGGCGCAGAAGCTCCATATACTCTGCATGATCAACTTCCACAGCGCCAAGACGACCAAGGTGGGGATTCATGATCTGAGCGTCAAGAAGCTCGTAACCCTTTTTTTTAAGATGAACTACCAGGCTATCAAAAGCCACTTTGGAAGCATTGGAAATGTTGTAGAACATGGACTCGCCGAAAAAAGCCCCTCCAATTGCAAGCCCGTACAAACCGCCGGCGAGCTTATTCCCGCAGTAACATTCAACACTGTGCGCAAGTCCTTCTTCGTGAAGCTCCGTGTACACCGCAATAATCTCTTCTGATATCCATGTTTGCGATTCTTTTTGACGTGGGGTGGCACAGTTGCGGATGACTTTTTCGAAATTGCGGTTAAAACAAACGTCGAACGTCCCCTTTTTGACCAGACTTCTGACAATCCGGGATGCACGGTAGCTGTCAAGAGGAACAATCGCCCGCCGGTGCGGCTGACACCAGTAAACTTTCCCGTCTTCCGGGTCGGCCATAGGGAAATAGCCCTGAAGATATGCCCGGATGACTTCATCAAGCCTCAACATGTTTCCCCCGGACCATTCTCAGCTATCAATCAGGCAGTCCGCCCACGCAGCCTCAACATATTCAGGCAAATCATCCCACTGCCCTTTCGTGATCCATTCGGCAATATAGTTCACGGTTTTGCTGAACCCCATGGGACTTCTGTCCGGCTTGAGCAGCCAGTCTTTGAGGACGTCTCCATCAAGCGAATGCATGGTCATGCCGAGTGAAAGCTCTTCGACCGCCAGTGCATTTGACTCCTGTTCAATCTGGCCGTCAAGAGGTCTCACAAGCAGTTTTTTCCCCAGATGCAATGCCTCACCCGGCAGTTCGAACCCTGCATTGCAGACAACTCCTGTACTCTCCTGAAGGTCCCGGAGAAAACCTTCACGTGAATACCCTCTGTATCGCAGATGACCATCATCACGATCGTCCTTGACCTTTCCGTATATATAGAACTCATGATTGTCAAAAGGAACAAGAAGTCTGGATACATCCTCAACCTCTTCAAAAGGGAGATAGACAAGCACCTTGTTCTCTTTTGGATTGACATTCCCGGCATCATAAAGGCTCTGGGGAATTACAGGAGGAAATACAGGCTCGTTAAAATGGTGCCAGTGGAGACCGGCGTTGTATTGTGCCGGAGCAAAGTTCAGCAAGGTGTAGCGCTCAAACACGTTCCCCCTGGCCATGGGAACACGATAGCAGAAAGCGTACTGGTGACCGAACCCCATAGATGGAATATTCTTTATCCTTGCCGCCATAGCGGTTACCGGCTCAAAATCGGTAACGACAAGGTCAACCCCGTTTACATCCAGCGTAAAAACATCCGACATAAGCCGCCCCAGATCGAGCTGGAACATGGTTTCGATGTAGTTCATCTTTCCGCGATAGGTTACCAGCGTAAGACCTTTCAACACCCTGTAAGGAGAAAAAACCTCGATTTCTTTCAGTTCTTCCTCTTTTCGTCCGCTGATTATTACCTCAACTTCGTGCCCCGAATCGCGCAGTCTGGTTACCAGTTCCCTGCTCCGGCTGATATGACCGTTTCCCGTTCCCTGAACGCCAAAAAGGATTTTCATGTGCCACTAAAGCTATTTTTCGACGGTAAGATTGGCATACTGAACCATAAGCGTTTTCTCACCGGCATTTCTGAACTTGATTTTTACCTTCTGGTGCTCGCCGCTCCCCTGAACAGCCTGAACAATGCCGGGGCCGAACATGGCATGATGCACCCTCATCCCCGACTCCAACCCGGAAAATTTCTCCTGCTGGTCACTTTTTTCACCACCGTCTGAAAGCGATGAAGGTACAGAAGCTTTGCCGTTATAGTGACGAACGGTTTGTTTCTCTCCGGGAGAACCTGCCGTTTCTTGTTTTCTTCCGCCTTCCGTAACAAGAATATCGCTGTCAACCTCATCGATGAACATGGATCTCATGCACATCTGGGGTTGACCGTAATAGTACCGACTCTTGGCCCAGGAAAGAAAAACTTTCTGCTTTGCTCTTGTTACTGCAACGTAGAACAGCCGTCTTTCCTCTTCAAGCTCGTCCGACTCGTAATAATTGAGCGGAAAAAGCCTTTCTTCAAGACCGGTAACAAACACGACAGGAAATTCGAGACCTTTGGCCGCATGAACCGTCATCAGGGAAACGTAGTTGTCCGACTCCTGGATTGTATCGTAATCGGTTGCAAGAGAAATGCCATTCAGAAACTCGTTCAGACTGTTCGTCCCCTCGTTATGATCCGAGAAATCTCTTGCCATCGACAGCAATTCCTGCAGATTTTCATGACGGGCCATCGATTCCGGGGTATTCTCCCCCTGAAGTAACGAGGTGATACCCGTCAATTCATACAAGGCGGAGAGAACATCATAAACCGACCCTTCTTTTGCAATATCTTTCAACTGTTCTACAACAGCAATGAACCCCTGAAGAGCATTGCACAGCCTCGCAGGAAAAGCAGCCTTTTCGGCTTTGAGAATAGCTTCATAAACGGAGACGTTATTGGCGACCGCATAGCCACGAAGCTTGCCGATACTGACCTCGCCGATCTTTCGGGGCGGAAAATTGATAATCCGCAACAGGGACTCGGTATCCTGATCATTACAGATAAACCGAAGATACGCAACAGCGTCCTTGATCTCCTTGCGTTTGTAAAACGAGACGCTCCCGAAAATCCTGTAAGGAATTCTGTCCATACGAAAGATATCCTCCAGAACCCTCGACTGTGCATTGGTGCGGTAAAAAACCGCAAAATCCCTGTAGTCGAGCCCTTTCGTCAGTTTCCAGGTCCGAATGTACTCCCCGACCTTTTCCGCCTCGCGCTTCTCATTGAATGATTCGAGAAGCGTCAGGGGTTCACCGCTGCTCTGCCTGGAAACAAGCTCCTTTTCTATCTGCTTCCGGTTGCGCCTGATAATCCCGTTGGCCGCCTGAAGAATTGTCTGTGTACTGCGATAGTTCTCGACCAGCTTGAACACCGACGCCTCAGGGTAATCATCCTGGAAATTCAGAATATTGGTGATATCTGCACCGCGCCAGGAATAGATGGACTGTGCGTCATCCCCTACCACAAAAATGTTTCGATGAACTGCGGCAAGGGATTTCGCAACAAGGTACTGGGCACGATTCGTGTCCTGGTACTCGTCTATCATGATGTAACGGAAATAGTTCTGTAGCTGGTCGAGAACCGCCGGTTGCGCCTGAAAAAGCTCCAGCGGTTTTATGAGAAGATCATCAAAGTCAAGAGCGTTGTTCTCCCGTAACTTGCGGGCATACACTTCATAGATCTGCGCGGCTTTCTGACCGTTATAGTCAGAAGCCTTTACTTGAAACTGGTCCGGCAGGATAAAACTATTTTTCGCCTTGCTGATAATACCCTGAACGATATTGACCGGAACGGAATCGACAGGAATGTTCAGTTCCTTCATTACCTGCCTGATAAGGCTCTTGCTGTCGTCGGCATCATAAATCGAAAAATTGCCGTCATAGCCGATGAGGTGAATGTAATTACGAAGCAAGCGGGCAAATATCGAGTGAAATGTGCCTATCCAGAGTCCTCTGGAACTCCCGCCGTGCAGCAGTTCATCAACCCTCTGACGCATTTCATCGGCGGCCTTGTTGGTGAAGGTCAATGCAAGAATCTGATGGGGAGCGACCTTCTCTTCGCCGATCAGATAGGCTATTCTGTAGGTAATAACCCTAGTTTTGCCGGAACCCGCTCCCGCGAGCACCATAACCGGGCCGTCTGTTGTCTGAACGGCCTGCCGCTGCACGTCGTTCAGTTGCTGAAGAAAATCAATCAAAGCAGTGTGTCTGGAAAAAAGTTAATCCGCAAGTGCTTACTCAAGCCTCATCATTTCATCGCGGTTAAAATAAAAAAAAAGACGGTCTTCTGATGAAACCGCCTCATGTTTTTCGAAGGCATGTCTAGTTTATAATTGATGTCAAGAGAAAGCTTAAAGTTAGTTACTGTTGGCGCTCATGCATCTCCTTCAAGCCTCCCCTTTATCCATGCCGGGTTTCTTCGGCAATCGAGCACCGCATAGACCAGAATGTCATCATTGTCGACTTTGTAATAAATTGCGAAAGCAAAACGTTTGGATAACATTCGATGATATTGCTTAAAATGAATGGGATGTACACCGTAGTAGAGAATCAGGGAATCGATATCCGAAAAAAGCGTGTCAAGGAAATAACTGCCTAACCCGGCTGATTGGCGCTCGTAGAAGTAAAATCCGTTGATGAGGTCTTCGTTGGCAGAGGGCAGTATCTTGATTTTCATTGCGTTTTAGCTCGAATTTCCTTTTTTGCCGCTGCCCAATCCATCGGCTCCTCTTCACAACTGACCACTTTTTTCTCACGTGATGCCAACACATCGCTGTGCCAATCAGGTGATTGCATAGCGTCATTGCGGCAAAGATCATCCCAGATCAATTCCATCATTTCAAGCTTTTCCTCAATACTCATACCTTGAATCGATACGGTAGACATAGTCATCTCCAACTTTCTTTAATGGCTTTTACCCTTAAAGGTATTGATATTTTCAATCTTCTTCATGCTTAATCGCATGTATTAACAGAGTATTCTTTCAGCCTTCATAAAGGCTGGACGTTCTCCCGGCCATTTCGAAATCTTTCTCGCTCAACCCGCCGAGCGAGTGGCTCCACCAGGAAACTGTTACCTTTCCCCACTCGGTAAGCACTGCCGGATGATGATCGGCTTTTTCGGCAATCATGCCGACTTTTACACTGAAAGCCATTGCCCCGACAAAGTCGTCAAATGTGAAAGCTCTTACGAGACGCTTCTCCCCATCAACCGCAATCACCTCCCATCCGGACAGCTTCCGGGCTTTCTCTTCAACAGCAATATCAGCCAGCTTTTCCATAGAGAGCCCCTCTTTTTGCTTTAACAAGTTACCGGTGCCTTCAAGAAACAATATCCTTCTTTTATTCTATCCCCGGCCAGCATGCAACGACACAATCATTTTACATTTCATCGATACACATTCAGTGCTATATTAGAACCCGAAACCAATAACGCACCACCACATTGAGGCAATGTTCCCATTAGTTTACGAAATAAACACCAGGATCTGGCTACGCCGGCTTTCCGACATATACCAGAAACCCGTTACGCTTGGCACGATTCCGGAAAAAGAGTTTGACTTTTTCAAGACTTGCGGCTTCAACATCATCTGGTTGATGGGCGTATGGAAACCAAGTCTTTACAGCCAGGCAATAGCCCGCTCGCACCAGGGCCTCCGGACGGTCTTTCTTGAACAGCTTGAAAGCCTTGCTCCTGAAGACATTGGGGCCTCTCCTTATGCCATACCTGAATACAGTCTCAACCCCTCTCTCGGCGAGAAAGAAGAGCTCGATATATTCCGCAAGAGACTCAGCGATTCAGGAATAAGGCTCATGCTTGATTTTGTTCCCAACCACTTGGCGCTTGACAACAAATGGCTTCCTGAACACCCGGAATATTTTGTTGCCGTATCGAGTGAAGAGCATTACCTCGACCCTGATTCATGCTTCGAATACAAACACGATCACTACCTGGCCCACGGGAAGGACCCATACTTCCCTGCATGGACGGATACCTTGCAACTGAACTATTCAAATCCGGAGACCCATGAACTTATGACGGAAAACCTGCTTTCGGTCAGTGAACAATGCGATGCCGTCCGTTGTGATGTAGCCATGTTGGTCCTCAAGTCGGTTTTTGACACAACATGGGCTCCTCTCAGCGGTCCGATGCCCGAAGAATTCTGGCCAAAAGCAATCAGTGCAGTAAAATCCCGAAAACCGGATTTTCTTTTTCTTGCAGAATCATACTGGAACAAGGAGTGGGAACTGCAGCAGCTGGGTTTCAACTACACCTACGACAAGCCGTTTTATGACCATATCACCTCACATCCGGTCAACATAACCAGGCTCAGAGAACATCTGAAAGCCGAATGGCGCTACCAGTCAAAACTCTGCCTCTTCCTGGAAAACCATGACGAACCCCGCGCCGCAAAAAAGCTCGGGCCGAATCATCTTGTCGGTGCTTTGATCCTGCTGACTTCACCCGGAATGCATCTTATTCACCAAGGACAAATGGAAGGGTTCAAGCTTCAGCTTCCCGTGCAGTTGCTCCGCCATGCAAATGAACCTCCGAACGTCGAACTGTCGAAGTTCTATCAGAAACTTTTCGATCTTACCAATACAGACGTTTTCACAAAGGGGAAAATTGAGGTTCTGCACCTCAATGTCCATGACACTTCAGGCTGTGTAGGATATCGCCGCCATCTCAACGGAGAGTCGGCATTCATTGTGACAAACTTCAGCTCAACCGGAGTTGAGATCAGCATTGAACACGAAAAGCTGGTACATCTCGAAGAAAGGAACCACATGATTTTCAGCACACAGCCGAAACAGAACCCTTTCGAAACATGTCCTCATGAAACAGGCATAAGCATCAGGCTTTTTCCGCACGAAGGAATCGTCATCCACTGCAAAGATTGACTATCCGGCTTTCTCTCAGCGTTGCACAGTTCATCTTGCGAACGTACATTACTACCTGATTTTCTCTACTGTAAGCATACCGGATATAACACCATTGCCGCATGCATGAACGCAATCGACTGCTCAACGGTGAAACTCTTATTGATCTTTCCTATCACGAAAATGATGTCATAGGTGTAACCGGCGGAATATATATTGAAGCCCGGCCTCAAGAAGTTTGGAAAACACTGACGGATTACGACAATCTCAGCAAAACGCTCCCCAAAGTTGTAGCAAGCCGTCTGATTGAAAAGAAAAACGGGGAAATAATCCTTGAGCAAACCGGCAAAACCGGCATCCTGATTTTTGAAAAAACCGTCAATTTCCGGCTGAAGATATACGAAGAGTACCTTCACCGGGTTTCATTCGAACAGATAAGCGGTGACTTCCATGTCTATCATGGAGAGTGGCTGCTGGAAAAACACCCTGAGCAAAAGGGAACGTTCCTGCACTACAATGCTAAAATAAAGCCTCTGTTCTTTGCCCCGCCGATTCTGGTAAGTTTCGTGCAGCGGCAGGATCTTCCCGGCATACTCTCTGCACATAAAGAACATGCTGAATCTGCAGCTCTGTACCGAAAAAAACAAACATGAAAGGGCATGCTCTATAAAAAAGGAATATTCCCGGTATTGCTTGTTACTGTATTGCTCCTGCTGTTTATCACACGCCCTTCTGCAACTGAACATGCACAGAATACCCTTACTGCAGATCAATTCCGACTGCTTGACGGGGAAACGGTAATCAACCTTCAGAGAAATGACGACGACATCGTCGACGTATCAGGCTCTATCTACATCCACTCTATACCTGAAACAATATGGACAGTCATCACCGATTACAACAACCTGGCCAACACAATGCCCAGGGTAAAGGAAAGCCGTGTCGTCCAGGAAAACGGCAATGTCAAAATTGTCGACCAGACCAGTAAAACCGGCGTGCTGTTCCTGAAAATCAAGTTCAGCACCAGAATGACAATTACCGAAGTTTTTCCGGACACGCTTTCTTTTGAACTTATCAGCGGGGATTTCGAAACTTTCAATGGAAAATGGGTTCTTACACCTCACAAAGAAGAGAACGGAACATTTCTTTCGTGGTCAGCCAGGGTAAAGCCTGACTTTTCGGCTCCAGGGTTCATTATCGATGCCGTCCAGAAAAGAGACCTCCGTCAGTTGCTTGAAACCATCAAGAAACTTTCCGAGCCTGGCGTGACCGCACCTTCCGAAAAAGAAAAAAAGGAAGTTCAGAAACACCAGTCCGCACACAACGGGTGAGAATAACCAATCTCATTTTTCAGCGCATCCGAACATTTCTCTTTCCGGAGCGTTACGTCTGAAAAGTATAGATACCGGGACATTACGGAAAAGCCGGAAGTCGGAAACCTTTCGCTCGCCCTGAACTTCTTTGCGTTTACTGACTGTTTTGTGCAAATGCAACACATTGTCCCACAACGCACGCAACACACTCAAAGCACTCCTTTGTTCCCTTTTTGCAAGATAGCGGACCACAGCCGCGCATTCGAGTAACAGGCGGAGAGGAAGAACCCAGGCAAGAGCAACCGCACTCCTGTTTTTGAGAAGCATTGCAATATTGTTTCGATGATTCAGGAAAGTCTTTTCAGGTTCTCCTGCACGAAGAGAAGCTCCCCCCTCATGGTACACCACGGCCGAAGGAACAGCAACAACCCGGTAGCCACGGAGCAGGATACGCCAGCAAAGATCAATCTCTTCCATATGCATAAAAAAATCCTCGTCAAACCCTCCGAGTTCAGCAACAACATCTCTCCTGGCGAACATGGCGACTCCGGAAGCCCAGAAAATGTCCTGCCCTCGGTCATACTGACCATAATCGTTTTCCGTCCGGGAAAATGTCCTGCCGTAACAGTACGGATAGCCCAGCCTGTCAATCAACCCGCCGGCTGCGCCTGCATAATCAAAAACCCGGTTTCCGGTGCACCGCCGTGCCGGCAAAGAGAGAACTTTCGGCTGAAGCGCCGCGATTGTACCATCAGCCTCGGCTGTATCTACAATAAAATCAAGCCATGATGGATCATCAACAGCGGTATCGTCATTCATGAAAACCACGTACTTTGCAAGCGAAGAAAAAAGACCGCTGTTGCAGCCTCCGGCATAACCCCTGTTGGACGGTAGTGAAAGAACCCTAAGCTTTTCGAACCTTTTTGCAAGGCTCGACAGGGCGGACTCTTCCCCGCTGCCATTATCGACAACACAGATACGCATTGCCTCGTAAGAGGTTTTTGCAAGAGAATCAAGGCATTGCTCCAGCATGGTAATCCCCCTGAAGTGTGGAATGATGATCTCAACAGAGGATTTTTGCTGCGCCACGTTTAACCGTTAGTATGTTAGTCGTTCCTCAACGCCTTCCAGAATTCAGAAGCCATATCAGCGGCTTCCTCAGAGGTCGATGCATCCCGAACTGCCTGCAACAGAGCGGTACCGACAACAGCGCCGTCGGCAAGGTTCCACATTTTTTCCACACGTTCCCGGTCCTTGATGCCAAAACCGACGACGAACTTCTTTTGAGTATTCTCCCTGACCCGGTGCAAATAGGTTTCAATATCAGCGTCACGCCCGGCGTCAACCAGCTTGCCTGTGCCGGTCGTCGCATTGACCGCAAAACAGTAGGAAAAATCAGTAGACAACCCGTCGATCATCCTGATGCGTTCGGAAGGGGTAACAGGAGAAATAAAAAAGACAACGGAAAGCCCAAATCCCTGGGCTCTGGAAAGAAAACTTTCCGCTTCTTCAGGGGGCAGATCGGGAATGAGCAGCCCGTCCACCCCGGCTTCCGAAGCATCGTTCAGAAAGCAGTCTCCACCATAAGCCATCAGGGGACTGCAGTATCCCATAAGCAGAATCGGAACGGTTATTTTTTCACATCCTTCTCCCGCCCTTGCTTTTCTGACCGAATCAAGAATACCCGCGATATGAGTACCGTTTTTAATTGCCACCTGGGCAGCTTCCTGTATCACAGATCCGTCACCTATGGGATCGGAATAAGGTATGCCAAGCTCAATGATGTCCGCCCTGCTCCTCTGCAGTGCTTCAAGAACAGGCAGCGTCGATCCGGGAATCGGATATTCGGGCATATAGTATGCTATGAGAAGCTTTCTCTGCTCCTGCATTAACTGCGAAATCCTGTTTTGCTCCATGAGTGAACTGCGACTGATTATCCTAAGACAAGTTTTGGAATGACGAAAATATCAAGCAGCATGGAAACCATGGTCATCGTATGAAGCAGAACACTGCCCCATACATTTTTGCTTTTCAGTACAATATATCCCCCGACAATACCGATAGGAAACGCCATCATGGCCATCAAAGCACGCTCAAACATACCGACCGGCGCAACGGCAAAATGATTGATCGTATAAAAAATCGCTGTAAGAAATACCGTAAGGTGGCCATTGATACCCCTCTGAATCATCGAGGAAAACATGATGCCCCGCCACAGGAACTCTTCAGCAAGAATAAGTATGGGGAAAGCATACATCAGCGACCTGCCGACAAGCAGTATCTCCATTTCAGCCATGGGAGTCCCGCCGTTTTTGTAATACATAACCGTATTCATGATATCCATCAGAAAAAGGACAGTACCTGCTATTACTCCCCAAAAAAGTGATTTTTTCAGGTTTCCTCCCGCAAGAAACATCTTTTGCCAGTCACCGTACACATTTCCCCTGTACAAAACGATTCCTATAGAGCCAAACAGGTAGAGAAAAAGTGCGGGCCACTCCATGAGAGGCGTAAAATGTCCGACAAGACCTGTAATCCAGATGAGAGCCATCAACCCGAAGGAGAGCTTCAACCTTTCTTCGTCACCTGCGGTTACGGCAGGCAGCGTCTTTACTGATTTCATTTGCCTGTGGTGATTTTATGGAGTTTAACAAAAAGAGTTAAATATAGTTAGGCCGCTTTTCATAATCAATCGGGTCGGGCATCCCGACCCGCTGAAAAGCTCTGAGTCTGCGAGCGCAACTGTCACAGACCCCGCATGCGCTACCCTCACTTTTGTAACATGACCAGCTGTGAAAAAACGGGACATCGAGTTCAAGACCTTTTCTGACAATCCCGGATTTCTGCAGCTCTATCAGCGGTGTCTGTATTTCAATTGTTGTTTCAGGCTTTGTCCCAAGCTCGATAACCTTGTTGAAAGCATCATAAAATACTTTTCGACAGTCAGGATATCCGGAAGTATCCTCTTCGACCGCACCGATGAATATTTTGTTTGCCCCGATAACCTCCGACCAACTTACAGCCATGGAAAGGAAGCTCGCATTTCGAAACGGCACATAACTCGAAGGCACTTCCGAGGCCATCAGGTTTGCCTGCTCTACCGGGATGGAACTGTCGGTCAGCGACGACCCTCCTATATGCGCAAGAAAAAGCGCATCAACCTCCAGTCTCTGTTTAATATTGTAATGGCTGCATATTTTCCTGAATGCTGCCAGTTCCTTCTGCCATGTGCACTGACCGTAATTAACATGCATTGCAGCAACATCATACCCCAGGAAATCCGCCTGGGCTGTTACAACAAGACTGTCCATTCCACCGCTTATCAACACTACGGCTCTCATTGTTTCTCCAACTTCGGGTTGATTAATGGTACACACTCCCCATCTCACACTTCCTGCAGCCGGCTATCTTCTCCCGGTTACAAATGCAGTTATGCCGAGTCCAGGTATAGACCAAAGTAGGAATTTTCCCCATAAAAAAAGCTGTCCCGATCAACACCGGGACAGCTTTCAGTAACAGACTCCAGCGGCACTCTTACATCATGCCGCCCATGCCACCCATACCACCCATGCCACCTGGAGGCATAGCCGGCATATCGGGCGCATCTTCCTTGATATCAGTAATGGCGGCTTCAGTGGTCAGGAGAATTCCTGCAACCGAAGCTGCATTTTCAAGAGCTGTTCTTGTTACCTTGGTGGGATCGACAACCCCTGCTTCCGTCATCTTCTCATACTCCTCTGTTCTGGCGTTGAAACCAAAGTCGCCTTCTCCCTGCTTTACCTTCTCGACAACAACTGCTCCATCAGTTGTTCCGGTGTTTGCAACGATCTGACGCAAAGGTTCTTCAAGAGCACGGCGAACGATTTCCACGCCGGTTTTCTGGTCTTCGTTTTCCGGCTGTACATTATCCAGACCTTTTGCAGCGCGAATCAGGGCAACACCGCCGCCTGCGACAATACCTTCCTGAACAGCAGCACGTGTGGCGTGAAGAGCATCTTCAACACGAGCTTTTTTCTCTTTCATCTCAACCTCGGTTGAAGCACCAATGTTGATAACCGCAACACCGCCCGAAAGCTTTGCAAGACGCTCCTGAAGCTTCTCAGTGTCATAGTCCGAAGTCGACGAATCGATCTGATTTTTGATTTCGTTGATACGGGCCTTGATGTCGTCAGCCTGTCCCTTACCCTCAACAATGGTTGTGTTGTCTTTATCAACCGTGACAGTTGCAGCCTGACCCAGGTAGGAGATTGTTGCGTTTTCGAGTTTATAGCCTTTTTCCTCCGAGATAACGGTTCCGCCGGTAAGAATAGCGATATCCTCCAGCATGGCTTTACGACGATCGCCGAATCCGGGAGCTTTGACGGCACATACCTTAAGAGTACCACGAAGCTTGTTGACAACGAGAGTGGCAAGCGCTTCACCTTCGATATCCTCTGATATAATCATCAGTGGGCGACCCGACTGTGCAGTCTTCTCAAGTATCGGCAGAAGATCCTTCATGTTGCTGATCTTCTTGTCGTGAATGAGAATATAAGGGTCTTCAAGCTCGGCATCCATCTTCTCGGAATTGGTCACAAAGTAGGGAGAAAGATAACCGCGGTCAAACTGCATACCTTCTACAACTTTCAGCTCGGTATCCATACCCTTGGCTTCTTCGACGGTAATAACACCGTCTTTACCGACCTTTTCCATCGCATCGGCAATGAGTTGACCGATTTCGGGGTCATTGTTGGCAGAGATGGTTCCAACCTGGGCAATTTCCTTTTTACCCGAGATATCGCTGCTGATACTTCTCAGCTCACCGATAACTCCTCTGACAGCCTTGTCTATACCTCTTTTGAGATCAATCGGGCGTGCACCTGCCGCAACGTTCTTCAACCCTTCACGGTAGATCGCCTGAGCAAGAACAGTTGCTGTTGTTGTACCATCACCAGCGACATCACTTGTTTTTGAAGATACTTCACGAACCATCTGGGCTCCCATGTTTTCAAAGGAATCCTCAAGTTCAATCTCTTTTGCAACGGTGACACCGTCTTTCGTTGAGGTCGGTGCACCAAATTTCTTGTCGATGAGGACATTTCGACCGGCCGGGCCGAGTGTAACCTTTACGGCATCTGCGAGTTTATCGACGCCAACTTTGAGCTTTGCTCTGGCCGATGCGTCAAAGAGAATATCTTTTGCAGTCATTGTTTAACGTTCCTCCTGAAAATATTTAAAGAGTATTATTTGAAAAATCAGTCCAGAATGGCAAAGATATCAGACTCACGCATAATGAGATAATCTTCACCTTCCACAGCCACTTCAGTACCTGAATATTTACCATACAGTACTTTATTTCCAACCGCAACCTGCATTTCGAGGACCTGCCCGCTGTCGGCAACCTTACCCGGTCCAACAGCAACAACTTCACCATACTGAGGTTTTTCTTTACCGGTATCTGGAATGTAAAGCCCGCCTTTGGTCTTCTCCTCTGCTGGCGCTGGCTTGACGATTACTCGGTCAGCTAAAGGTTTTAAGTTCATCTTTCCTTCATAAGTTTTAGTTTATAAAATGCGAATCTTCATTATACTACGGGGATCAACGGCAGACATAATCAGCCGATCATTAGCACTCTATAATGTCGAGTGCTAAAAACAGAACAAATATGAAAAAAAATTTCATCCCTGCCAAATATTTTTCTGTTACGGACGGCGGAACGATAATTTTACTGAACTTGTTGATCTAAGGCACGTTATATTAATCGGATCGTGTTCTAATGGATAAAGAAACTCTCTATAGAACAATCGGAAAAGTCGCCGTAGAAAAATATGACAGTATCTGTTCGAAACTGAGTGACAATACCTCCACAAGTCAGGATCGCTGCAATGGCGAGCTGCTTTCCGAAATTATAGCCATGGCGAAAAACAGACTCACGGTTGCTGAAAATGAAAAAATCGCCGAGAAAGGTGGAGATGTATGGCTGGAGCGAACCTCGGACTCTCATTTTCCGCATATCAGGCTGCACGGCGGAGCACTTGAAGACGACCCCCCTGAGCACAACTTCGAGAAGTGATGGAATAGTGACGAGTGACAAGTGACGAGAAAAACAATATCTGTATCTTTGCTGACTCTTCACTTGTCACTCCCCCCATCAAGCCAGGGTTTCAGGTGAAGACCGGTAAGAGACCCTGAATCCTCAACTATTGACTCGGGTGTTCCAACCGCCACGACATCCCCCCCTTTGTCTCCTGCTCCCGGCCCCAGATCGATTACCCAGTCTGCCTGCTTGATGATGTCGGGATTGTGCTCGATGACCAACAGGGAATTATTCTGTGCAAGAAGTCGTTCGAAACAGGTAATCAGCTTGAGAATATCATCAAAATGAAGACCTGTAGTCGGCTCATCGAAAATAAAAAGCGTATGCTCTACATCCGCTTTTGCAATAAAATGTGATAGTTTCAGCCGCTGTGCTTCTCCGCCGGACAATGTACTTGATGACTGCCCAAGACGGATATATCCAAGTCCGACATCATCGAGAACCCCGAGTTTGCGCTGAATGGTTTTTTCACGGGAAAAAAATTCCAGCGCCTCCTGTACGGTAAGATCCAGAACTTCAGCGATGGATAACCCCCTGTAACGAATTTCCAGGGTATCACTTTTATAGCGCTTGCCTTTGCAATCTTCGCACACTGCCTCGATATCCGCAAGAAACTGCATTTCAATTTTAACCGTGCCTTCACCCAAGCAGGTTTCACAACGCCCTCCAGGGATGTTAAACGAAAAGTATCCCGGTTTCCAACCCCTTGATTGCGCCTCTCTGGACTGAGCGAAAAGCTGACGGATATCATCAAATATTTTCAAATAAGTAACCGGGTTGCTCCTGGTTGACTTGCCGATCGGCGACTGATCAACGTGCTCGATTTTATGAACATATACCGCTCCGGTAATAGAACGATGTGTCCCGACTTTTTCTCCCGTATTTTCTTTCGCCCGCACAATCCCTTTCTTGAGAATATCATTGACAAGCGTAGACTTTCCCGAACCACTGACACCTGTCACACAGGTCATGACCTGCAGAGGAAACCGCACATTGATATTTTTCAGGTTGTTCTGCATGGCTCCGGTAACCTCGATGCATCTTGAAAAATCAGGCTGGCGCCGTTTTGCAGGAACAGGAATTGTTTTTCTGCCCGCGAGATAGTCAGCAGTGAGTGATTCTCCTGTTTCGAAAATATCTTCGGGTGCTCCATGAAACATAACCTCACCGCCCATCCTTCCGGCCCTCGGCCCAAGATCAATGACCTCGTCCGCAGCTTCAATGATCTCACGGTCATGCTCGACAACAACCACCGTATTACCGAGATCACGTAACCGCTTCAACAAGCGGATCAACCGTGCCGAATCGCTCTGATGCAATCCGATACTTGGTTCGTCCAGAATATAGACTGCTCCGACGAGCGGTGACCCGAGTGATGTTGAAAGATTGATACGCTGGAACTCCCCCCCGCTCAACGTATGTGTAAGACGATCAAGGGTAAGGTAATCGAGACCAACATCAAGCAAATACTTCAGGCGCTTCTGAATTTCCCGGAGAACAGCTCCGGCAACTTTCCTGTCAAATGGAGATATATCGAGATCATTGAAAAAAACGCTGGCTTCCGCAATGTTCATCCGGCTCACCTCGCCGATGCCTTTCCCGGAAACCCTTACACACCTGGCTTCAGGCTTGAGTCTGCTGCCACCACAGGCAACACAGGCTGCATAGCCCCTGTAGCGGCTGAGAAATACGCGCAAGTGCATTTTATAACCTGCGTCCTTTTCAATCTCTGCAAAAAAAGGCTGGATTCCCTTGTACCCCTTCTGCTCAATGCCCTTCCAGACAAGCTCTTTGTGAACATGAGAAAGTTTTTCATACGGCTGGTCGACCGGGATTCCTGTTTCATGCGCCACTTCAAGAAGCTTTCTCCTGTGTCGGCTGTACTTCTCGGAGTTCCAGCATGCGATAGCCCCGTCTGCAAGGCTAAGCGACTTGTTCGGAATCACCGCATCCTCATCAATGCCTGCAACCCGCCCGAAACCCTGGCACTCAGGACATGCCCCAAGTGGAGAGTTGAACGCAAAAAGCTGAGGGGTTGGTTCCTGATACTCAACTCCATTCAACTCGAGACGATCACTGAAACGGAACGTCTTGCCTCCGACAACTTTCAGCACGGCATAACCACTGGACTCGTTGAAACTCGTCTCCGCTGCCTGCGCTACCCTGCTGACGGTTTTTTCATCATGAGTTGCTTTAAACCGGTCAACAAGCACCATCACATGCCTGATCTCTTCAGCGCTCATACCGGCAATACGTTTACAGGCCTCTTCATCGTTGATGTCGAGAACTTCATCCCGGTAAACCAGGCGGAAAAAACCTTTCTGCAACAGATTATGCAGTTCCTTATCCACGGGACAACGATGCAAAGACACATCAGTATGACAGGGAAAGGGAAATCCGATAAAAAAACGGGTTCCTTCTTCAAGAAAACTCACCTGCATGCCGACATCTTCAGGCGTATGTTTTAACACCAGTTCATCAGTATCGGGTGAGTAAATTTTACCTATCCTTGCAAAAAGCAGCCTCAGGTAATCATAGATTTCCGAAACAGTGCCAACAGTCGAGCGCGGATTTTTCGGGACAGCTTTTTGCTCGATAGCAATCGCAGGGGCAATCCCTTCGATTGATTCAATATCCGGCCGGGGCATTCTTTCGAGAAACTGCCGTATGTATGCCGACATGGATTCAACATATCTTCGATGACCTTCAGCGTAAAGCGTATCGAAAGCAAGACTTGATTTACCTGAACCGCTTACACCGGTAATAACGACAAATTTATTTCTGGGAATCCGTACCGATATGTTCTTGAGGTTATGAGTGCCGACTCCCTGCAGGACAATATCGGGAAGCATTACCTCTTCGCCTGAAACAGACCTTACTTTCTGCATCACATTCTGTTGACAATGACTGATTGACGGCGGCTGCAATAGCAGTTGCCCACAACACCCCCCCACCTGACTCAGGGGTTAATAAACTAACAGAAAATGGATTACGACACAATGCGCATTATTAAACATGCAAGCACTTTTATGTCAACATTCAGCGAGGACGGCCGTCCCGGCTTAACAGAAGAGCCGATACCGTTGTGCCTGCCATAAGCGCATCGATCTTTCTTTCAAGCATGAACATATAGCTGCGGTGAGAACACTTACTGACAATTTCACATTTTCCGCTTTCAACCGAACACCTCATAAGATGTGGAGTCCCCTCCGTTGCCCTTCCGATATCCGAAACGTTTATGTTATCAGGCGATTTTGCGAGTTTGTACCCTCCCTTGACCCCTTGAACCGATACAGCGAGACCGGCTTTCTTCAGATGCTGCATGGCTTTGGCCATAAACTCCTGCGAAAACCCTATCTCCGCAGCCATTTCCTTTACTGTAACTACCGTATCCGGCTCCTGACGTGCGAGGTAGACCACGGCATGAAGCCCGTATTCGAATTTTCTTGATACTTTCAACATGGTATTGTATGCAATGGCTTTTCGTAAACAGGACAATTTTGAACCAATTTAATAATTATTCCATTAATTAGCCTGTATATTTTAGACTCTATCAGGTATATTACCTGCTAAATGCTCATTGCCACCGATATCAGTATCATGAACGATCTCTCTTCAGATCTCTTTTTCAACTGGAAATACGAAAAGGGCAAAACCGCAAAAACGCGATACCGGGAGTTCGGTCAACCGACAGCAAACAAGCCGTCACTGCTGTTTGTTCACGGCTACGGCGGCATGCTTGAACACTGGGACCAGAACATTCCTCCCCTTGTTGAGGGACATCACATACTGGCTATTGACCTCCTGGGTTTTGGAAAGTCCGACAAACCCAATGCGAGATACAGTCTTTCACTTTTCGCCGAGCAGATACGCTCATTTCTGGAATACAGGAAAGTTGATCATGTCATCATTGTCGGCCATTCCATGGGTGGCGCATCCGGACTCTATTTCGCACATGAAAACCCGGATGCTGTAAAAGGGCTCGTGCTTGCAAACCCTTCAGGCCTTTTTGGTGATTCAATGGACCCGATGGCGAAAACGTTTTTCGGCCTTATCGCTTCACCTGTCATCGGAGAAGTGATGTTTGCAGCTTTCGCCAACCCCGTCGGCGTCAGCCAGAGCCTTCTGCCCACCTATTACAACCAGAACAAGGTTGATTTACAACTGATCAGCCAGTTCACCAAACCCCTTCAGGATAAGGGCGCAGTATGGTCCTATCTGTCCCCGTCGCGAAGGCCGAACGACTTTACACTCGAATACCTCCCTAAACCCTGTAACTACAGGAACAAGGCGTTTCTTGTCTGGGGTGCTGAAGACAGTGCACTGCCCCCCCATAAAATCATACCTGAATTTCAGGAATTGCTGCCTCAGGCCGGAGCCTATATCATTCCGGAAGCGTCCCACTGCATCCACCACGATGCGCATGAAACATTTAACGCCAGGCTCGACTATATTCTCACTCATGAACTCTGACCTCTGAACCGGAAATCATCTCCGGCAACCCACACCGGTCAGGATGTGCCAAGCCTTCTGTTCTGACGGAATCTGATATCCTGCAAGTGCGGAGCCTTGATTCCGATCTGGAAAAAGTAACTCCTGTACTCGCCGGTCGGAACCCATTGCAATCTTACGTCCCAGCAGTCAAAATCACCATAGAGATTGAGCTGAGGATAGACAAGCTCACTCCTTTCAATATCGTAGCCGGTATTCAGTCCAAGGTTCCACACCTTGCTCAAAGACACCCTGGCTGATGTGTTTAACAATGCTGTCGTCGTTGCCGGTTCAAGGGGCTCATATTTGCTCGAATTCAGATAAAGCGACAACCTCAACTGCCATGGAAGCCGTCTATCGGCATACCTGTATGCATCACGATCAAAGCGTTCCCTGTATATCGCTTTTTCAACGTGTATCTCATCGTAATCTTCAGATGACAAGCCGACAGACCTTCTTTCTCCATTGTTGTCCTCCCCGGAGCCTTTGGCGCCAAAACTCCCCTTGAGGCTCAGGCTCATATTTACAAACCCCTGGACAAAACGCAACAATCCATTTCCTTCATTAACATTCAGTTTATCAATACGTTCGCCCGTCACAGGATCAAAACCGTAAAAATCATATGTAGCACCTGCCCGCAACAATAGGTTGGGGGCGAGAGCATTACTCGACGCCGAAAGCTTCAAGGGAGCAAGTCTCAGCGAATCTGCCGCGAAATTGTAACTTGTCGAAGCAGTAAGAGAAAGTAACTGAAGAATCCTGTCATTGGCTACCACACCCTCGGAGGAAACGTCCCCTTTCAGCTTCGCCTGCAAAAGATTTTGTACGGATATGCCAACTGCACTCTTTTCGGCAAAAACATTGTTATAAAGGGCGTTCTGGAACTTGCTGTAGCGTACAGGCTGGTTTAGTGCATCGATGTAAGTACCATAATAATCGTGGTTCTCTCCTGTAAAGTCAGGATTGTAAGAAAACGTGAGGCTCGGGATTACAGTGTGCCGTAACGCCTTTACCCCTGTCAAATCCTCAAGCGTTCGGGAATACAACGTCCCGTACAACCTGGTTTGAGCATCAAGGTCCAGTGAATAGGTAGAAAAATGGACTGGATCATGTATCGTCTCCGTCACGACCTCATCAGCAATCGGATCGTAGTACTTTTCAATAAAGCTATCGACATAATAATTGTTAAAGTTAACGCTCCCGTTAACGTTGAAGTACTTGAAAAGAGTTGACTGGATGCTGAAAGGAAGCTCAAGCCTGGCTCCCCAGCGGTCATCATCGACCGGATTATTATCAATCCTTCCCTCAAAGTTGACCTGCTGGGCAAAGCTCGCTTTATATCCTTTGGCAAACTCCTGCAGGTATGCCATCCGTAAACCGGCCTGACCCGTATAATCACTATAGTTCAGGCCATCTATTGTTGCATACTGTGCATTTGCTGATGCACGCGGGGTAAGGGAAAAACGGGACCTCCAGTCATCCGTCGGACCATCTTCACCCCGGAAAGGATAGATACGCTCCTGGTAGTAGGACATGCTCACCGACTGACTCAGGTCGTCGTTCCTGAGGTCTTGTGAGCGTTGATAACCTGCTGCCAGGCTTTTACTGCCCTCATCAAATGTTTTTGAAAAAGACGCATAGGAATTGGCCTGTTCATTGATTATCGACTCCGGATTTATCGAATTAATGTCATAGTAACGGCGCCCGCCCTGGTACATCAGATTAAGATCAAGCTTTGTGGTAGGATCAAACCAATGGTGATGCACGAGCTTGACATTCCAATTATCATAATCAGTATAATCCGGGTCATCTGGGTGTGACAGAATGTAACGCTCATACTCCCCCTCGAGGTAGCCGTCGAAAAGGTATCGTTTCCTGTACCTGAAACGCTCCCCAAGCCGCCAGCTCCCGTTAAACGACACATCGCTTTCAAGACGAAGGTCCATATAATCGTCAAATGCCCAGAAATATCCGAGGTTTGAAAAATAAATTCCCCGCTCATCATCACTGAACTTCGGAACGAGAAACCCGGACGAACGCTCGCTTTTTATTGGAAGAAACATGAACGGCAAAGGTACGAGGGGAACCGCAGGCATTCGCCAGAAAAAAGGTTTTGGCCTGATATACAGAATAAAAGGTCTGGCGACGACTTTGTCGCCGGGAATAATCTTCATATCCTTGCCGTAGAACCAGAAATCCGGATCATCTTTCGGGCATGTCGTATAGATACCGTCCCTGATATACAGCTCGCCCGTCTCCAGCCTTTTAACATCGGCTCCGGTATAATATCCCTCCCTGATTTCCGACGACACATTGATTGTCCTTCCCTTTCTCGTGGAATAATTGTACTTCATGTGCTCAGCCTCGAACCCTCCATCTTTGTCGGAGAACACGGGAAGCTCGGAAAACTCTCCAAGGGAGTCTTTTGCCGCAAAGGCGTCAAAAACAGAAGTGTTGTAATCTACAAGGATCTTCGGAGCGTCCAGCCTCATGTCCTCATACTTTACCGAGGCTTTCCCCCACAGCTCCATTGTCCGCTCTCCGATGTTGTAGACAACAGAATCACGGGCGGTATAAACGATCGTAGTGTCCGGCTCGCTCCCGATTTTACCTTCTTTACCGCCAGGGACATTGACATCAGGCTTGGCCTGTGAGAAGACTGGCAAGGGAGCTGTAGCGGCCAGCAATATTCCTGAGAGTACAACAATCCTCAATATGGATTTACCTGAACGGAACATGCCGAAAGTGCTCCTGCCTGAAAAGGGTTGATTTTTCCTGGGAGTTCACCAATAAAACACTAAATATATAGTATTTTACTTATCTATACCCAAGCTGTTTCAGATCAGCCGTAATTTACGGCGCAAGCAGACCGCAATGTAAGAAAACCGGTTGGTAAATTGCCGCTATCGGGCATGGAAGCGGTCAAGCTGATGCACCACAATAAAAAACGACCAACTCAGGCATGACACAGTCCGCATATGAAGCCCCTGACAATACAGGGCATTACGGCAGCTACGGAGGAAAGTTCATCCCGGAAACACTGATTAAAAACGCCTCGGACCTCGAGGCGGAATACAACAGGGCAAAAGAGGATCACGCATTCTGGGATGAGTACTCAAAGCTTCTTCGCCACTATGTTGGGCGCCCGACTCCGCTTTACCATGCAGAAAATCTGAGCCGGTATGTCGGGGGGGCACAAATCTATCTGAAAAGAGAAGACCTGTGCCATACTGGCGCACATAAAATTAACAACGCACTCGGACAGGCCCTTCTGGCAAAAAGAATGGGGAAAAAACGGATCATTGCCGAAACCGGTGCCGGGCAGCATGGAGTCGCTACCGCAACAGTGTGCGCTTTGTTCAACCTTGATTGCGTCGTTTATATGGGTGCGGAGGATATCAAACGACAGGCCCCGAATGTCGCACGTATGAAACTGATCGGCGCAGAAGTGAGGCCCGTTGAAAGCGGCACAAAAACACTCAAGGACGCCACCAGCGAAGCCATACGCGACTGGATCAACAATCCGGAAGAAACATTCTATATCATCGGATCAGTTGTAGGCATGCACCCCTATCCGATGATGGTCAGGGATTTCCAGGCAGTCATCGGCCGTGAAACAAAGCAGCAGATTATCGAGCAGGCAGGGCGCCTTCCTGACGTCATTACTGCCTGTGTCGGCGGGGGCAGCAATGCTATCGGCATGTTCTATGAATTTCTCGGCTACACTGAAGAGATCGAGATGGTAGGAGTCGAAGCCGCTGGTGAAGGGCTTGAGGGCCTGCATGCTGCATCATTGACCAAAGGGAAAAAAGGTGTGCTGCATGGAGCGATGATGAAAATCTTACAGGATGACTACGGCCAGGTCAGCGAAGCTCACTCTATATCAGCGGGGCTCGATTATCCTGGAGTGGGCCCAGAACACTGCTACCTGCAGGAACTGGGAATTGTGCGCTACACATCGGCAACCGATACCGAAGCACTTGAAGCCCTGAGGCTTCTTGCCGCAACAGAAGGCATCATTTGCGCTCTCGAATCAGCTCATGCAGTCCATTACGCCACAGTCAGAGCAAAAGAAATGCCCGAAGACGGCATCCTCATTGTCAATCTTTCCGGAAGAGGCGACAAGGACATGGAAACCATTATGCAGAGTATTGAGCTCAAGTGAAGTGAAAAGATTGTTGAATTGTTGAGCTGTTGATTTGTTCGGGGAGATAGCAATCCGGAATTCAGAAGCAAAAAGCCAGCAAGAAATGAGTCGGCAGTTTTCAGCTGGCAGTAGGCAAAAAGAGAGAAGTGTAGGAACAAATCTGTTTGTTTGCCCGTTTTCCGGCAGAAAAAGCGGTAAACAGGCAGCATCATTTTCAGAAAAATCTTGGAGAAAAAATCTGAAAGCCTTATAATTACAATCCGTCAAGCGGGAATAGCTCAGTTGGTAGAGCACAACCTTGCCAAGGTTGGGGTCGCGAGTTCGAGTCTCGTTTCCCGCTCAACAAAAAGCCTCTGGTTATCACAGAGGCTTTTTTCATTTCATCATTTAAAAAAGCTGTACCCGCCTTCATTCACATCGACCGCAGCACTTTTTTCATCGCAGAAGTTCCGGGCTTTTACACAGCAGAAACGGGTAGTCGCCCTAATTCTTCTGGAACATATCTTTGATGCTCCCTACAGAACCAAGCAGTGACGATGCCTCATAAGGCATATAAACCACTTTGTTGTCTTTACCACTAACCATCTCCTTCATCGCGTCTATGTACTTGAGTGCGATCAGATAAGTTGTGGGATCTCCTCCGGATTCCTTGATTGTTTTGGTAACAATCGATACAGCTTCGGCCTCAGCCTCGGCCACCTTTATTCTCGCCTCAGCTTCACCGGCAGCCTCGAGTACCAGAGACTCCTTCTGTCCTTCTGCTTTGTTGATTTCCGACTGCCTGATACCCTCGGCCTCCAGAATCTTGGCCTGCTTCATGCCCTCGGCTTCGAGAATGGACGCCCTGCGATCCCTTTCAGCCCTCATCTGCTTTTCCATTGCGTCCTTGACACCGGCAGGAGGATTGATATCCTGCAGTTCAACCCGATTCACTTTCACTCCCCACTTGTCAGTAGCCTGATCAAGTATCGCTTTCAGTTTCCCGTTTATTGTATCTCTTGACGTGAGTGTGCTATCCAGATCGAGCTCACCGATAATATTTCGTAAAGTCGTTTGTGTTAATTTCTCTACAGCATCGGGGAGATTCGCTATTTCATAAACGGATCTTTTGGGATCGGTTATCTGGAAATACAACAATGCATTTATTTCAATAGCCACATTATCCCTGGTGATAACACTTTGTTTAGGAAAATCGTATACGGTCTCCCTCAAATCGATGCGAGTTATACTGTCTCTCCTGACAATATCTTCACCGGAGATATCCGACTTCAGGTACCTCCACTCAATGGTCCTTGGCTTTTCAACAATGGGCCATATAATATTGACGCCTGGCGAGAGCGTCCTGTGATATGTTCCCAACCTTTCGATAACCATTGTCTCGGATTGCTTGATAATCTTAAAACCCTTAATAGCCAAAACAATGACAAGCAGGACAAGAAAAAGCAAAACTGCCATTATGTTTCCCCCTTTAACGTTATGATTTAACCTTCACAAATAGAGTACAACCCTTCAAATCTTTTATAACCACTCGTTCCCCCACTGGAACAACCTGACCGTTCACGGCTGCCGCCTTCCACGTTTCTCCGCCAATCTTCACCACCCCGGACCCGTTATCCTCATCAATCTCCTCGACAACCACTCCAACCCCATCGATCAAGGCACCTGCGTTCGTCTTCCCTTTCCGCAACCTTCGATCCCTGAACCCGTTGAAAAGCGGCCTTACGCCAAACGCAACCAGCAAAGTGCCGATACAGAAAACAATCAGTTGCCCTTTCAAATCAAAACCGGCAAAAGCAAAAGCTCCGGCCATCAACGAAGAGGTGCCAAAAACACCGATTATGAAAAATGGATAATTGAATACCTCAATAATCCATAAAATCACTCCCAGGATCACCCAATAATGCCAAGCCTCCATAACACTATCATTTACGCTAATTATGAATTCCACATTTTAAAGCTGCCCTGTTTTCTTGTCATTGAAAAAGAACAAACATCTATTCTCCCGCATAGACGCAGACCTTCATGCTTTTCTGGAAGAAGAGGGGAAATGCAGTCCATATTCTTAACCAGAACTATATACCCAACAGGAATTTTTTTTACTGGCATCTCGAAAGGGTCACCATCGCCAGGGATAAAATGATGACATTATAAAGCGCTCTCTAATGGTAAGTAAAAATAATGTAATAACAAAGAGACATCGGCGGCACCCTGACAGCTTCATTCAGGAGAGTAAAAGCCGTTGCAGATCCAGCCAGGATAGAGTGAGAAAGATGCACCCTATAAAACCACCCTGTTTTTCATAAAAAGAAACTCCAACCGTGTCTAAGCCATGCGAAAATCAGAGAAAAATTTTTATTATAATGCTTCGCAGCCGGAACCCATCAGCACAAAAAATACATTCGGAGAGGTGCGAGAGTGGTTGAATCGGGCGGTCTCGAAAACCGTTGTGCGTTAATTCGTACCGTGGGTTCGAATCCCACCCTCTCCGCATAACAAGAGAAGCCTTCACTTTAGGTGAGGGCTTTTCTTGTTACATGGTGGGACGAGAACCCGATCAGAGGGCTCGAACGGCAGCACAAGCTGCCATGATTGACCTTCAGGTCAACCCGAAGGGTGAAACGCTTTGCGTTTCATCACTCCCACCCTCTCCGCTTTTTACTTTCCCCTTTCATTGCTCTTCACCCGATATTTCGTAATATCCCTACCCGCACGAAGGCGTGCAAGTAACATGTTCCAGCGTATGATGAACGAAAGATGTAACAAGCAGATAAAAAACTTATGGGCAAGGTTAAAAACATCAGTCCTTCCAATGCCTATACAATGACGAAAAAAGGAGCATTGCTTGTCGATGTCCGGGAACCACGTGAAGTTGGCAGAAAATCATTTGACATTCCTGATATCATGGAGGTTCCTCTCAGCCGCTTTGAACAACTGATGCATGAAATACCGGTAAAACGTAAGGTAATACTCGCTTGCAGAAGGGGAAATCGCAGCTTGTTAGCTGCCCGCCTTCTCTTGAACCATGGACACTCCAGGGTTTTCAATCTTGAACATGGAATCATACGCTGGGAAAAAGAAGGGCTTCCGATCAAAAGCGTACCTAAACAGAACCCCTTGTCACGGCTTTTGCATCTATTCCGCAAGCAGTCCTGATACGCGATGATTTTTCTACCTCTCTTTCCTCTTCGTAGATTTCCACTCCCGCATATTCACTTCATCTCTGATTTCCTCACAGACCTTTAAAACATACTGAAGTTCTTCCCTTTTCAAGCCACTGTGAAGCGAAAAACGAATAAGGGCACGATTTTTGGGGGTTGCCGGTGCAGCGAAAACAGAACCGAAAACATCCCTCTCCTCGAGGGCATCACGGAACAACTCCGTGTCACTATCTAGTCCGCTTTCAATAGAAACAATCTGGGACTGGCTAACAATATTGTAACCGAGACCGTCAAGACTTTCACGCAGAAATTTTGCATGCTCATGAAGAATGGCCCTCTTTTCGTCCCCCTCTTTGATAACCTTGAGCGTTGCCTCGAGACCGGCTATCTCATGGGGAAGCAGGGTAGAACTGAAAATCGCAGGAAATGCCATATAAGGGTAGTATTGTGCAAATTGCTCAGGACAGAAGATAATTCCTGCCCTTCCGGCAAAAGCTTTTGCAAGACTTGCCGTCAGAAAGTTCACCCTGCCTGTCAGCCCAAGTTCATTAACAAGACCTGCCCCCTTGTAGCCATAAACCCCAAGGGAATGTGACTCATCGACAACGGATACACAGCCGTAACGTTCTGCAACATCGACAATATCCTCGAGAGGAGCGATATCACCCGTGGTACTGTACAAAGAATCAACAAGCACAATACCTGGCCCGTGCTCCTTTATCTGCCTTTCCATGTGCCCAGCATCATTATGCCTGAAAGGATATGGAACAGCCCCCGCTGTCTTTATGCCTTCCCATAGTGACATATGGGCAAAGTAGTCGATGTAGACGGGACTATTTTTTTCGGCAATAATCTGCAACAATCCTACATTAGCCATCCAGCCCGATTGACAAAGCACAGAATTTTCAAATCCGACAAAATCAGCCATAGCTTTCTCAAACATGAATTTCTCACTCTCCTCGTGCAAAAAAACAGCTGACATGACCATTTCCTTACCTGAGTTCTGAAGCATTCTTATCTGCGCAGCCGTAATGTCAGGGTGCTTGGACAAGTTAAGGTAGTCGTTACTTTGCAGGATAACAGAGCTAGTACCCGGCGTCATGTTACCTATAACCAAAGGCTTGCCGTTTCTCCTAGGCTTAATAGATTCCTCATACGCCGCCTTGAATTTTGTATCAAGATATGCAGATATATGTACCCCCACGCCCTGCCATCTCATTTCACCCTCCTGGAACTCATGTTAAATGACTTTTTGAATACTTCTATTTCCTATAACAAACATTGATTTGATGAAATAAAAAAAATACTTATAATTTGACTTAGCGCTATTTACCATAGCTGCATCTTATACAACATTCAAGCATATTCATGTATTGCTATCACGAACCAATAACAAAAAATCAAACATCACTGAAAGGTTATAACCCAAACTAAACGTTTCAATAAATACTCAACAATAGTAAGCTTATTAGAAACAATATTTTATAACGCACTTATAGTGAGATTATTCCCCATTTTTGGATGAAAGTAAAAACTGACAAAAAACCTTATTATATTGAAATCCCGACAAGTCAGGGCTTGCCGATCATACCGAATCTGCTGAAAATATTTATCCACTAATTTGATCTTTATACTTCCATCTGTTCAAAAAGCATGCAGATACCAGCATTCTATAACAAGATTAAACTGAAATCGCTAATAGCATTTGAACGCGCTGAACCTAATATCACCATTGTTGGAGTGTTCGCTTCTTTTGGATTTCCTGTATTTTACTTTATATGGTCTTATTTATTACCACAACCTTATGAAAATCTGAACTATCGCTTAGCAAATGCCTTGCTCACTATCCCCTGCCTTTTCTACAATTATCTTTCAGGAAAAATAAAAACATATTTTCCACTGTATTTCTTCATAGGGATAATGCTTGTCCTGCCTTTTTTCTTTAGCTTTATGCTCTACAAAAACGAGTGGAATATTACATGGTTTATATCAAATCTTATAGCCCTTTTTCTTCTCATTCTGCTTATTGATGACTGGAGCCTGATATTCCTGCTTTCAATTATGGGTTACAGTTTAGCTTTTCTTACCGTCTGGGGTCTTGATGGACAGGTACAGTTCACCTATTTTCAGTGGATGTACGTTCCAACCTTTCTGTTTCTCCTTATTGGAGGTGTTATCGTAAGTCACAGGAAACAAATCGCCCACCAAACAAAAATCTCACTGCTTCATAGCCTGAGCGGCAGTATCGCCCATGAGATGAGAAATCCTCTGAACTCCATCATCAACGCAATGGGCTCGGTACAGTCCCTCATCCCTGGCAAACCCGACCGGGATGAGGCAGGTTCAGACTATACTCTCAGCAGATCGGGTCTGATAAACCTGCATGACGTTGTTGAAAAGAGTACGGAAACTGTTTTGCGGGCAAACAAAATCATCGACTCGATCCTGGCCGACATGCAGGGAAAATCCCTGGACCTGAAAACATTCAAACGGGTTGCCGCGAAAGAGAGCATTCAATCCGCAATCAGCAGTTTCAGTTACGACGCCCCCGAAGATCGCAAGCTTATCAACAACCTTGCGAAAACCGATTTTGACTTTTTCGGCGACAAGGATCTTTTTATCTATATCCTCTTTAACCTCATTAAAAACGCCCTTTCCTACAAGGCAAAGCCGGGTTTTGTCCTTGAAATAGCAACGGAAACCGGACCAACAGGCAACACCATCAGGGTACGGGACACCGGACCGGGCATCCCTGCATCGAAAAGGGAAAGAATTTTCGATGCTTTCTACACTTCGGGGAAAAAAGGCGGAATCGGTCTGGGGCTGTCTTTTTGTAAACATGTAGTCACATCCTTTGGAGGTCGCATTACCTGCGAGTCGAAAGAAAACGAGTGGGCGGAGTTTACCATTCATCTCCCCTTTTACAATTCCAAAACAGTTGAACAACTGAAAAAAGAGATTCTTCATACCAAAAACATATTGGTCGTTGACGGCAGCCCTGTCAACCGGTTTGTTGACGAAAAATTTCTCAACGAGTCGACCTGTAACATCGAGCACGCCGAAAACGGAGCCCAGGCACTTTCCATACTCTCACGGAAAAGATTCGATCTGATACTCATGGATATCGACACGCCTGTGATGAAAGGGGATGAAGCTGCAAGGCATATACGCACGGGAGAGCATATCGGCAAGGGGCATGAGGCTGGATATAAGAATATACCTATTATCGGAATATCGGCTGTTCCCGAGCCGGAGCTGAAACAGAGAGCTCTGGACGCAGGAATGAACGACTACATTGCCAAACCGCTGACGAGAAAACACCTTCTCTCTCTTTTTGAAGATTACTTTTTTTCGGAAAACAAGCAGGTCATCAATGTCAATGATATTATTCTTGAGAACAGGAATGTTCTTATCGTTGATGATAACCTTACCAGCAGGAAATTCATGAGCATCATCCTTGAACACATGGGCGCACATGTAATACAAGCAGAAAACGGGAAACAGGCGATCACATGTCTGGAAGAGAACGATTGCGATATTGTTTTTATGGACATGGAAATGCCCGTCCTGAACGGCGTCAACGCCACACAAATGATCAGGGAAGGAAAGTGCTTCAAAAGGTTTACCAAACACATGGAGATTCCGATTATCGCGCTGACCGGGAACACCGACGCTGAAAATATTGCCTTGTCGAAGCAAAGCGGCATGAACGCCCACCTCGGAAAACCGGTCTCAAAAGATGAACTTGTAAAAATTCTCTCAATCTGGCTGGCCACATAGTTTCCACGGTTCCATTCTCTCTCTACTTCCTTTTTCTCTTCGTAGATTTCCACTCCCACATATTCACTTCATCCCTGATTTCCTCACAGACCTGGAGTAGATAATCGACCTTTTCTTGTTGTAAACCGCTGTGGAGGGAAAACCGCATCATGGACCGGTTTTTCGGAGTAGCGGGAGAACAGAAAACCGAACCGAATATATTCCGCGCTTCAAGAGCATCGCGGAATATTTCCGTATTGGATTCTGAACCCGGTTCCAGAGCGATAATTTGGGACTCACTCTCCAAAGCATAACCCAGTTCATCAAGCCTCCGGCGGGTATACGCAGATAGTTCCTCCAGTCGCTTTCGCCGATCATCACAATTCTTGATAATACGCAACGTAGCTGACAGTCCGGCTATCTCATGTGGCATAAGGCCTGAGCTGAAAATAGCCGGATGAGCAAGGTAGGGATAATATTTTGCAAATTTTGCATTACAGAAAATCACACCTGCCCTCCCGGCAAAAGACTTTGCAAGACTCGCCGTTATGAAATGCACCCTGCTTGTCAGGTTTTGCTCAAAAACCAGTCCGGCCCCTTTAGGCCCATGAGTTCCAAGAGAGTGGGATTCGTCGACAACTATTACGCAGTCATGACGGCTGGCAATCCTAACAATGTCATGAAGAGGAGCAATATCCCCGATAGTACTATAGACGGAATCAAGCAGAACAACCCCCTGCCCATATTGTTTGATTAATTTTTCAAGATGTGCAGGATTGTTATGCATGAAAGCGTGTGCCGTAGCTTCGGAGCTTTTGATTCCTTCCCAAAGAGACATATGGGTAAAAAAATCAATGTACACCGGCACATCTTTGCCGGCAACGACCTGTATTAAACCAACATTGGCCGCCCACCCTGATTGACAGAGTATGGCATTCTCAAAACCCGTCCATGAAGCCATGGACTTTTCAAATGCATCCTTTACTCCCCCATCATGCAGAAAAACTGCCGACATTACAGGAACCTGTCCAAGATTTTCAAGGACATCTATCTCTGCCCCCGCAATATCCGGATGGGCTCCTATATCAAGGTAGTCATTGCTTTGCAGGACAAGAGCACCTGGCCCCGGCTTTTTACCAAGCACGAGATGTTTCCCGTTTTTTCTCGGCTTGAACGCTTGTTCTTCACAAGCTTGCAGTTTTTTTTCAAGAAAGTCAGGAAAACTTAAAAAACAAACATCTGAAAGGGAAGACGAACTCTGATTCTTCCTTATCATCACACCAAGTTTTTTTCAGGTACTTCAAAAGGAAAAGTACATCTCGTTTCGTTTTTTTTATTTTATTAATATAGGTGAATATTTCACATCACGTCAATTTATACTCTTTAAATACGCCAAATATATCGAAACCCCATTGGAATCCCACCCATTAATCCATCATACAAGGATTAGCTTTTTTATCCTTTGCCTGAATTACACAATGTTTGGTCATGAGGCATCGAGAACGTATTGAACCCATGAAACGTTATATTTCCTTTTAATCTCATAATGTACCTTTTTCATGCCCCCCCTGCACGTCCAGGCATGAAGCCTTGCCTTTAACATTGATTAAAAGAATCTATCGTGCCAGAAAGCGGTGAGAGAAATCGTAAGCTGAGGCAAAGTGCCACAGAAATCCTTGAGCATGCAAAACCAAATATCACGATTATCGGCCTTTTATGTGTTGCTGGTTTTCCGCTGTATTATATCGTTTGGAAATACATCTTTCCTCAGCCATACGAAACCATCTTGCTGCGCTTAAGCATTTCTGTTCTGGGTATGCCATGGTTGCTCTACAACTATTTACCCACGAAAGCAAAAAAAATTTTCCCCTACTATTTTCTTGTAACGTCATTCATCATGATGCCGTTTTTCTTCAACTATATGATGCTGAAAAACGAATGGTCTCTTGTCTGGGCAATGTCAAACATGGCCGGTTTGTTCCTTTTGATCATACTTATCTACGACTGGGTGCTGGTCACCCTGATGACATTAGGAGGATTTTTGCTTGCTTATCTTGTTGTGCTGTTTACGGACGGTGGGGTACAATACACGTACTTTCAGGCCGAATACATACCGATTTTTCTTTTTGCAATTGTCGGCAGCATAATCTGCAACCATAAACGACAAATGGCAAGCCAGACGAAAATTTCACTGCTTCACAGCCTGAGCGGCAGCATCGCCCATGAAATGAGAAATCCCTTGAACTCCATTATCAATGCGATAGGTTCGCTGCAGTCCATTCTTCCGGAAAAACCCGGAAAACCGGAAAAAGACGAGCCCGATCTGCACTATGAGCTCAGCAGATCAGGTCTGATAAGCCTGCATAATGTCATCGAGGAAAGCTCGGAAACCGTTATCAGAGCAAACAAGATCATCGACTCGATCCTGGCCGACATGCAGGGAAAATCTTTGGACCTGAAAATATTCAAACGGGTTGCCGCGAAGGAGAGCATTCAATCCGCAATCAGCAGTTTCAGTTACGACATTCCTGAAGATCGTAAGCTCATCAAAAACCTTGCAAAAGCCGATTTTGACTTTTTCGGCGACAAGGATCTTTTTATCTACATCCTCTTTAACCTCATTAAAAACGCCCTTTCCTACAAGGCAAAGCCGGGCTTTGTCCTTGAAATAGTAACGGAAACCGGGCCAACAGGCAACACCATCAGGGTACGGGACACCGGACCGGGCATCCCTGTATCGAAAAGGGAAAGAATTTTCGACGCTTTCTACACTTCGGGGAAAAAAGGCGGAATCGGTCTGGGGCTGTCTTTCTGTAAACGGGTCATGAATTCATTCGGCGGCAGCATTACCTGTACATCGAAAAAAGACGAGGGAGCAGAGTTTATCCTTCATTTTCCTCTCTATAACTCCAAAGTAGCCGAAAATCTGAAAAAAGAGGTGCTTCAGACCAAAAACATCCTGATTGCAGATGACAGTCAAAGCAACCGTCTGACAGTCGAGAAATATCTGAAGGAGTGGTACTGCACTACCGAGCATGCGGAAAATGGTACCCAGGCGCTATCAATGCTTACTCGACAAAGTTTCGACATGATACTCATGGACCTGGAAATGCCGGTTATGACCGGTGACGAAGCTGCCAAACGCATACGTCTGGAAAAGCATGATAATCCTTCTCTTTCGGCAAGATATAAAGAGGTGCCGATTATCGGAATATCATCTCTTTCCGAATCCGCCGCAAAATCAAGGGTGCTTTCTTCGGGGATGAACGACTTCATATCCAAGCCGCTGAAAAAAGAAAATATTCTTGCTCTTTTTGAAAAGTACTTTTTTTCAGAAACCCAACTGGTCATTTATAGTACAGAACTTACCCTTGATAACAATGACGTCCTTGTCGTTGACGATAACCTTACCAGCCGAAGATTCATGAGCTTTATCCTGGAACGCATGGGAGCTCATGTAGCCCAGGCTGAAAACGGAGAGCAGGCGATTCAATGCATGGAAAAAAACGATTACGATATAGTCTTCATGGATATGGAAATGCCCGTCCTGAACGGTGTCAACGCCACACAAATGATAAGAAAGGGCAAATGCTTCAAAAGATTTACCAAATACAGGGAGATTCCGATTATCGCACTGACCGGGAACACCGACGCTGAAAATATTGCTTTGACAAAGCAAAGCGGCATGAACGATCATCTGGGAAAACCGGTCAGCAAGGAAGACCTTGCGAAGGTGCTTTCAATCTGGCTGTATAAATAGCTCTTGCAGACATATGTCACGCCCGCTCCTTATCATACAGCATGTACCCCATGAGGGGCCGGGCCTGCTTGCCGGTGTACTGGACAGATATTCCATTCCATTCCAAACCGTCGATCTCTCCAGAGGCACACCTTATCCCGATCCTCGCAATTATTCAGCCGTCATAACCCTCGGAGGCCCGCAGAGCGCAAACGATGACACTGCCGTAATGCTCAACGAACTTGCAAACATCAGAACGATTTTGCAAAACAACATCCCCTACCTTGGCATCTGCCTCGGGATGCAGGTACTTGTTAAAGCTGCAGGCGGTGAAGTCAAACCATGCACGGTAAAAGAAACCGGCTTCTCCGGACCCGATGGACATCCTTTTACCGTTGACCTTACACAGGAAGGAATACAAGATCCACTGTTTAACGGTCTTGGCACAAACCTTCGTGTCTTTCAGCTTCATGGAGAAACGGTTACACTCAACAATGCCATGACACTGCTTGCAACCGGAAAAACCTGTGCCCACCAGATCGTCAAAGCATCAAGCCGGGCATACGGCATTCAGTCACATTTTGAACTTACCCCTCAATTGCTTCACTCATGGCTTTCAATCGACAACGACCTGCAAGCAATGGATCAAGGGAAGCTGATCGACTTTTTCCGTGAGATCCAATCTGACTACGAGAAAACCGGAACAACTGTTCTGAAAAACTTTTTGCGCATTGCGGAGATTATTTGATAAAAACCGCAACAATGATTCATCCCGAGCGAATCAACAGCCTGAATCACAACCACGATATCAACGGGCCTGTAGTCTACTGGATGTCGCGGGACCAGCGTATAAACCATAACTGGGCACTGTTGTTTGCCGAACAGCTTGCACTTGAAAACCACCAGACGCTGATTGTGGCATTCAACCTCGTACTGTCCTGTCCTGATGCCACTCTCCGCCACTATGACTTTATGCTCAAGGGGTTGATGCAAACAGAACAAAAGTTTGAAGCTCTCAATATCCCTTTTTTCATTCTGGCAGGCGCACCTGAAGCAGAGATTTCCCGTTTTATCACAACCTACAAGGCAGGAGCTGTTGTCAGTGACTTTTCACCCCTGAAAATCTCCCGGGCATGGAAAAAAAAGATTCTTGAAAGCACTCCGGCACCCTGTTACGAAGTCGATGCCCACAACATCGTCCCCTGCCGTGCTGCATCGAACAAGATGGAATTTTCCGCCCGAACCATCCGTCCTAAAATCAACCACAAGCTCGATACGTTTCTGACCGCTTTCCCTGAACTCAAACGCCAGTCCAGCCAAAAAAGGATTGTCTCCCGTCCGGTTGACTGGGACATGCTCTACAACTCCCTCAGGGTAAACAGGTCCGTACAACCAGTTTCATGGATCGACCCGGGCGAAAAGGCTGCAAAAAAAACTCTGCGAAAGTTTATTGACACTCGACTCGACACCTATGCAGAGCGGCGGAACGACCCAAATGCAAAGGCGATTTCAAACCTTTCTCCATACCTGCATTTCGGTCAGATAAGCGCACAGCAGATTGCTCTCGAAATACAAAAAAGCAGTGCGCGACAAGCTTGCAAGGATGCTTTTCTGGAAGAGCTCATCATCAGGCGTGAACTTTCCGACAACTACTGCTTCTATAACGAACTTTACGATTCTCTATCGGGAATACATCCCTGGGCCAGGGAAACACTGGACCACCACCGAAACGACAAAAGGGATTACCTTTATGCTCCCGATACCTTTGAAGAAGCCTTAACACATGACCGGCTCTGGAACGCAGCACAGACAGAGCTAAGAAAAACAGGAAAAATGCACGGCTATCTCCGCATGTATTGGGCAAAAAAAATACTGGAGTGGACACCGGATCCGGAAACAGCTTTTGCTCTTGCTCTTTACCTTAACGACAAATACTCTCTTGACGGAAGAGATCCGAACGGCTTTACCGGAGTAGCGTGGTCAATAGGCGGAGTTCATGACAGGCCATGGTTCGAACGTCCGGTTTTTGGCAAAATAAGGTATATGAACTATAATGGATGCGTACGTAAGTTTAATGTCGACAAATATATAAAGTCACAGGGCGATCTTCACCCCTGACCTCAATACCTGACGCATTCATGGAGAACGCAGTATTTCTGGACATAGCACTGGTAGTGATCGTATCAACGATACTGGGATGGATTTCCCTTCTGACGCGTCAGCCAATCATTATCTCGTATATTGTTGCAGGAGTCCTGCTCGGGCCATGGGGACTGAAGCTCGTTACTGAAATCGAGTTTATCAATGAAGCCTCCAACATCGGCATCACGCTCCTGCTTTTCCTTGCTGGCCTCTCTCTGCATCCGAGAAGGCTGCTTGAACTTTTCAGCAAAACCTTCCCTCTGACTCTTCTGACCAGCGGCCTGTTCGCGCTCGTTACCGGCAGTATCCTTTATGCTTTCGGGGCATCTGTTCTTGAATCGGTCATTACCGGTGTCGCCATGATGTTTTCCAGCACGATCCTGGTCATCAAGCTCATGCCTACCATTACCTTGCACCAGAAACACATGGGCGCGGTTGCAATAGCCGTACTGATCATGCAGGATATTTTCGCCGTTCTGGCCATAGCCTTCATCAATGGAGGAAGCAGCTCTTCAGTGATCGGCTGGATTACCAGTATACTTATCGGAGTTGTTCTCACAACAGTTGCCATTTTTGCCGAACGCTTCGTCATCAGAAAAATTATCATGCAGGTTCAGCGTTACAATGAGCTGCTCAACCTGGTAGCGCTCGCCTGGTGTTTCAGCCTTGCCTTGCTCTCTGAAAAAATTGGAATGAGCCACGAAATCGGCGCTTTTATTGCCGGAGTTGCTCTGGCAAGCGGACCTCTGTCAAACTATCTTGCCGAAAACCTGAAATTTTTCCGGGACTTTTTTCTGGTGCTTTTCTTTTTCACACTCGGTGCAAAAATGGACTTCGCTCTCATGCAAACCATTGTCTGGCCCGCGCTGCTGCTTTCCGCTGTCCTGCTCCTGCTCAAGCCCCTTGTCTACCGGATTGCCTTCCAGCTCACCAGAGAAACAACGAAGTTCAGCAGGGAAATGGGGTTCCGCCTGGGGCAAAACAGCGAGTTTTCCCTTATCATAGCCGTTCTTGCAGCCGAGAGCGGCATGATAAGCGCGGCTGACTCGCAACTCATACAGCTTGTCGCGATTCTAACCATGACGATATCTTCTTATCTTCTGGTCTTCTTCTTCCCGACGCCACTGGGCACGAGCAAGCCGCTGAAGATCGATTAAAAAAGGCAAAAAGCAAAGGTCAAAAGGCAAAAAAGGAAGGGAGAAGGCTATAGTCATTTTTGACTTTTTACTTTTGACCTTTGACTTGAATTATGCCAACTGCAGATCAATCGTCCGGCGTTGCATGTCCACTTTCAGGATTTTCACCTTGGTCCGGTTGCCGATCTGCAGCCTTCTTTTTCTGCGCTTGCCGATAAGGGAATAGGTCGATTCATCATACTCATAGTAATCGTCCGTCAGGTTCCTCATATGCACAAGGCCTTCTATTGCAAACTCTTCAAGGCGTACATAAATGCCAAACTCGGTAGCCCCGGATATGATGCCTGAATACACTTTGCCGACATGCGCAGCCATATACTCGACCTGCTTTAACTTTACAGACTCGCGTTCGGCCTCCATGGCGCTTTTCTCCCGCTCGTTTGAAATCTGACAGACCTGCTCGATCGTTGAAGAAATATCGGTCAGGCGTTTTGCGGGAATCTTTTTACGGCGTTTCCGACATGATTCATACTCAAACAGCAAACGATGAACAACCAGGTCGGGATAACGCCTGATAGGGGAGGTGAAATGAGTGTAATGTTCAAAGCCCAGTCCGAAATGTCCGTCATTTGCGCTTGTATACTGGGCCTTTGCCATGGAGCGTAGCACAAGTTCATTAACCAGAAACTCGACATTGGTGCCGTGGACCTGTTTTAGCAGACCACGGAGAGCTTTCGAGCTGACTTTAGGCACACCTCCCTTTCCTTTGCCATCAAGCTGGAGATTGTAGCCGATCTTGCGGACAAAATTTGCAAGGATGCCCACCTTCTCTTCCTGGGGCGAACCGTGCACCCTGTATATGGAGGGCTGACTCTGTTTGTTGTTCAGTGTGAACTTTGTACTGATATACTCCGCAACCTTACGATTGGCAAGCAGCATAAACTCCTCGATCAGGCGATGACTGCCGAGACGCTCTTTTTTAATCACCTCAATCGGCTCACCTTTACTGCCGAGTCTAAAACGGACTTCCTCTGTTTCAAACTCAAGCCCTCCCTCACTAAACCTTGTCTCCCTCAGCCTAGCGCTTATCTTGTCGAGCAGGTTCAGTTCCTTGAAGTATTTCCCTTTCCCGTTGTCGAGCACATCCTGGACATCTTCATAGGTAAAGCGCCTTTTCGAGTTGATCACGGTTTTCACAAACTCGTGCTGCATTACCTCACCATTTGCTTTCATTTTGAAGAAAACGGAAAACGCCATGCGATCAACACCGGGATTCAAGCTGCAAATCTGCTCCGAAAGCCTTGCAGGAAGCATAGGAATAACGCGATCCACGAGATACACTGAAGTGGCCCGTTTCTGTGCCTCCCTGTCCAGAGGTGAATCCTCCTTGACATAATGCGATACATCCGCGATATGTACGCCAACCCTGTAAACACCTTTTGACACAGGCTCAATAGAAAGCGCATCGTCAAAGTCTTTCGCATCGACAGGATCGATTGTGAAAACAGTTTTATCACGGATATCAAGGCGGCCATTAATATCGGAATCCGAAATCGTTTCACTGACAGACGCAACATACCTGAGCAGTTCTTCATCGAAGGTTTCATCGATTCCCTTGCTCCGTGCTATGGCGCTTACCTCGACTTCTGATGAGCCTGCATCACCAAGAATCTCGCGGACAACAGCGCGAATGGTACCGTTTTTCTGGAAATCAAGATCCCCGGCGACAACCTTTTGACCATCTGCAGCGCCACCGGAATCCTTGATCCGTACGTTGATTTCAGGAAGAATCTTTTTAAGGTCGGGAACAAGAACAAATTTGCGGTTCCTGCGAACAAGTGTACCAACAACCGTATGCAGTGCACGATTGATTACCCTCGTAACAACACCTTCACAACGCTGATGCGGTGTCATTTGTGACTGATAGGTCTTGGGCACCTTGGTAACCAGCACCTCTATCTCATCGCCATGAATTGCATCCGACAGAGATTCGGCTTTAATAAAAATATCGTCGTCATAACCCTCAACCTCGACAAAACCATACCCGTTAGGGTGTGTCGTAATGACTCCTGTGTATAGCTGATCTACCTTGTAATGCTGTTTGTCAGGACAGGGAAATTGCTTGGTCTGGGCAAGAACATCCTCATACGTAGGCATTTCCTGTCCGGCAAGTCCGTAGCAGCGTTTTGAATCCTTGTCGAGAACTCCCTCTTCCTGCAGCTTGTGCAATACATACCAGAATCCCGGAAGGTGCCGTGACTCCTCATAACCAAGCGTTTTGGCAAGTTCCACGGAACGGAACCGCTTGCTCTCGTGATCCGACAAAAAGTTGATGATCTCGGAAGCAATCGATGCTTCGCCCTTTCTGACCAGAAATTCGTTGATCAGAATATGATCGTTTGGCTTGACCCGTTTTTCAACAGGCGAATGTGAAGAATTTTTCTTTTTTCGTTTTGGCGGTTTTGTCTTCTGATCCTTCTTTTTTCTTCCCACGCAATAATCCTATTTTATGATTTTCGATTTACTAATAAACGATAACAGCTATTAGTAAATATTCATTTCATAGCAAATCCCCGGCATCGTAAACTCAAGCCCTGGATACACTTTTCGCTACTCACCCATGCAACGCAAAAACAGCATAAGACGTTAATATCCAAAACAAAAGCTTCATTACCAATTACTTTTCTCCCAAGTTGATCGTTTACATTGCACCATATCTGATCCAGTTTAATATAAAAATACCTTATTCAAGTATGTGCAATAAGTAAAATCCCGTGTCGGACAGGTTCAAATGAACAGGGCAGAAGAAAATCGCACAAGTTGAAATCCTGACTGGCCGGGCAATCGTTCAACTTATGTTTCAAATATTTCACACAGCTCCCCCATAATCAGTTACCTATGGATCAACACCCGCATCGTCACGGTCCGACAAGGAACATCAAAACAGCCTTTTTCCTCAATCTGGGGTTTACCCTCATCGAGATTATCGGCGGTTTCATAACCAACAGTACTGCCATTCTTGCAGACGCAGTACACGACCTTGGCGACTCTATCGCACTCGGGCAGGCCTGGTATTTCGAAAAGCTCTCGGGTGAGAAAGGCAATATAAGGTACACGTACGGCTACCGGCGCTTCTCTCTCTTCGGGGCTATCGTCAGTACCATTATCCTGCTTTGCAGTTCTGCCTATGTTATCCTTGAGGCTCTACCCAGAATACTTTCCCCGGAAAAAACAGACGCACAAGGCATGGTTGTGCTCGCAGTATTCGGCATAGCCGTCAACGGTTTTGCAATGCTGCGCCTGAAAAAAGATGAAGGAATAAATGCAAGGGTTGTCTCTCTCCATCTCCTCGAGGATGTCCTCGGATGGATCGCCGTCCTTATTGTAGCGGTTGTGCTTCTGTTCACCGATATTTCTGTGCTCGATCCGCTGCTTGCCATCGCCATTACGTTTTATATCCTTTATGGTGTGATTAAAAATCTCAGAAAAATGGTGCCCATAATTCTGCAAGCCGCTCCGGAAAATATCGATATTGCATCAATCGTGGAGGAAATCACCGGAATCGAACATGTAAATGCAGCTCACCATGCACACCTCTGGTCCATGGACGGACAGCATACGGTTTTTTCCGTCCATCTCGAAGTGGACAAAGAGCTTGACCCGAAGGAGTACGGCCTTGTAAAACAGATCATGCATGATCTGGTAAAAAAACACGGCATCTATCACTCGACTGTAGAGATCGAGTTTCCCGATGAAACCTGCCGGAACATCAATAACGAAGAGTGCCGTTAATACTCTTTACGTATCTTATCCGCCAGATTGGTCAATCTTCCTGAAGCAGCCCTGTTTCTGACAGCCATACCAAGTGCTTTGGTCTGGCCAATGATCATAACCAGCTTTCTTCCTCGAGTCACCGCCGTGTAAAGCAGGTTCCGCTGGAGAAGCATATAATGCTGCATCGCGAGTGGAATAACAACCGCCGGATATTCCGAACCCTGGCTCTTGTGGATGCTGGTCGCATAAGCGAGCGCGAGCTCATCAAGCTCCCCGAACTCATACTCCACGTGCCGTCTGTCGAAATCAACGGTCACCGCCTTATCTTCTTCATTTATCGACGCGATCACCCCGATATCCCCATTGAATACCTCTTTATCATAGTTGTTGACCAGTTGGATAACCTTGTCGCCTTCTGAATAATTTGTCCCGAAACGGGTAACGCCGCTGCCGCTTTTCAGGTTCAGTTCTTTCTGCAGTGCCGTATTCAGCGCATTAGTCCCAAGTCCTCCGCGGTTCATCGGAGTAAGCACCTGAATATCCTTGACAGGATCGAAACCGAACTTCACAGGAATGCGCTTCAGTACAACTTCCAGCAGCTTCATTCGTATATCTTCAGGCTCTCCCGCAGGAACAAAGTAGAAATCCGTAAGCCCTTTACCCTCCTGATTGAGCGGCATTTCGCCCCTGTTGATCCTGTGGGCGTTGATGATGATCCTCGATTCCGCGGCCTGCCGGAAAATCTCGGTCAGCCTGACAACAGGAACAACGTTCGATGCTATCACATCCTCAAGAACAGCACCCGGTCCTACGGAAGGGAGCTGGTCGGCATCTCCCACCAGTATCAGTGCCGCGCTGTCCGGCACGGCGGCAAGCAGCTTGCTCATGAGCAGCACATCGATCATTGAAGATTCGTCAACAACAACAAGGTCTGTGGCAAGAGGATTATCCCTGCCATGTTTAAAGTCAAAGGAGCGGGGTTCAAACTCCAGCAAACGATGAATGGTTTTCGCCTCGAAACCTGTTGATTCGGAAAGTCTTTTTGCCGCCCTGCCGGTAGGCGCACATAAAGCAACTTTGAGCTTTTTAAAACGAACAATCCTCAGGATCGCGTTTACCAGAGTGGTCTTACCCACGCCGGGGCCTCCGGTAACCACAAGAAACTTGCTTGCAAGCGCAACTTTCAAAGCTTCTTCCTGGGACGCTGAAAGAGAGAGACCGGTCAGAGCTTCAACCATACCTGCCGCTTCTTCCACATCGGTAATCCCCCAGGGAGGCTCGCCGCTGTTCAGTCTCCGGACAGAAGCCGCCACACTGCTCTCCGCCCTGTAAAGCGACGCGAGGTAGAGGCAGGGTGTACCGCTTATCTCGTCTTGGACAAGTCCGCCGTCTACTATCTCTTCCTTTATCGCCCTCTCAACAACCTGTTCAGAAACACCGAGTAGCTCCATAGCATCGGCGGTAAGCCGTTCCCTTGTTGCAGCACAATGCCCTTCGCTGGAAATCTCCTGCAATACATGGCGCACTCCTGCACGTGCGCGAACCGGCGAATCCGGAAGTGTCCCCAGTTTCGCAGCGATGGTGTCCGCTGTCTTGAACCCTATGCCCTGAATATCAAGCACCAGCCGGTAAGGATTGCTGCTGACGATAGTAATCGCCTGGTCGCCGTATGTTTTATAGATTCTCACCGCTCTGGCAGTACCTACACCGTGGGACTGCAGAAACACCATGATATCTCTCACCACCTGTTGCTCCTGCCACGCACCAATTATCATTTCCGTGCGTTTTTTCCCGATCCCCGGCAGTGAGCGCAATTTCTTCGGCTCGTTCTCGATCACCGAAAAAACATCCTTCCCAAAAGCCTTTACAAGCACTTTGGCGAAATGCTGCCCTATACCCTTGACCATCCCTGAAGCAAGGTATTTTTCAATCCCCTCCGTCGTGGCAGGAGGAACTACCGCCAGTTCTTTTGCCTTGAACTGCAATCCGTACGTCCGGTCATTGCTCCATTCACCGATGCACTCCACAAACTCGCCCGGTGCAACAGCAGCAAGATACCCTGTCACTGTTACCGGTTCGCGGCTGCCCCTTACCCGGGTACGAAGCACGGTAAAACCGGATTCGTCACTGTGAAAGACAACTCTCTCAACTGCGCCTGAAAGACGTTCTGTTTTCGGGTCAGCCGACAGGGGCTCTTGCATTGGCATTTATTTCCTGTACACTTTTTGTAATGCAGCGTCGAGCTGTTCAAGTGTCATTTCGTTTTTTCCGCCCCGGCGTGATGTTGGATAGGAAGTGGCAGCCGGTACAGGCGAAGGCGACGGCAAAGGAGCAGGCCGGAAAACAGAAAATCCGGAAGATGTTTTTGCCTCTTTCGTACCGTTGCTCACAATAGTAATAATCTCGTAGTCCCCGGGCTGAACATTGCTGGGCAGATACACTCTGGCTGTGCTGCTGTTAAACCCTGACGACCTTGACACATCCCTGACAATGGGATCCATAACAGGACGTCCGTTGCGCTGAACGATACGCTGTTCCCTGACCGTTATTCGCTGTTCATCGGCAGAGCTTTGAAGATAGTAATCAACTGTAGCCGTCAACACTTCTCCCGGCTTGACAACCCCCGGAACCAGGCTCGAGTTATCAATCCGGACCAACGCCCTGTCAACCACCTGGAAAATAACACTGTTTTTTTGTTCCCCTTCTGCAAGAAGTCTGACCTCGTAGACACCGCTTTCAAAATTATAACGGCAGGAATCCAGTATTTCACCTGCCTCATGCTGCAGAACGATATTCTTTTCCTGAATCGTCCTGTTCCCTTCATACCAGCGCACAGCAACGCTGGTGCTCTCAGGAAAAGCTCCCCTGTACTTCACGTAGTAATACAAAGGCTGTGCCCCGGAAGAAAAGAATTCACTTCTCCCTGCAAAGCCGCTGCCGGCTATGTTGTCCGTCACAAGCGCACCGACAATCTTTATAGCCCGGTCAACTTCTTGCCGGTATTCATCGGAGAGGTCCTGCCGTATGTCTCCCCCTGCAGTATTTTGTTTAGCCGAAACTCCGTAACGACCGATATAAAAGGATAAAAACAGCAGCAGCAACACCACCAGACCTGCTGCTGCTATTACCAGTGACCTTTTTTTATCCATACGATCTCCTTGTAAACTACCACCTGATTCCGGTCATTTCTTCAGAAACCTCCCACAACCTGCATGCGACAACCATATCACGGGAACGTTTGCTTGATTGCACTTTTACAGGATACCCCCGCATTTGGCCTTTGCCGTCAGGACCGAAATACTCCGATCCGTGAACATCAGGAGCCGTTGCCGCGTAAAGCGTCGGCAACGCCCCCATGCCTGCAGGCTGGGCAAAAAAATTGTTCAACAGACGAACCCACCACTGATGGCGCTGCAGCTCCGTAGCAGCCCAGCCGGGATGAGCGGCCACCGCAAGCACATCCGAGCCTTCCTCATCCAGACGCCGCTGCAGTTCCCTTGTAAAATAAAGATTTGCAAGTTTACTGTCGCCATATGCCTGCCAAGCGTTATACCTGCGTTTTTCCCAGCTCAGGTCGTCAAAATCAAGCATCCCGAAAGCATGGGCCCCGCTGCTCACCGTCACAATCCTGCTTCCTGAAACCTTTTTCAGCATATCGATCAGTAAAACCGTCAGAGCAAAGTGGCCGAGGTGGTTCGTGCCGAACTGCAGCTCAAAACCGTCAACCGTCTTCCCGTAAGGCGGAACCATAACCCCCGCGTTGTTGATCAACAGGTCAAGACGGGAAAACCGCTTCGTGAAATCCTGCGCAAACTTGCGAACCGACGAAAGATCGGCAAGGTCAAGCTCCATGACGTCAACATCCGCCCTGGGACACTCCTTTTTTATCCTTGCCGCCGCTTCGCGCCCTTTTGCAGCATTGCGCACGGCCATAACCACCTTTGCATTTTTGCCGGCAAGCGTCCGTACGGTCTCAAAGCCAAGCCCGCTTCCCGCTCCGGTGACTATAGCGACCTTGCCGCTCTGATCGAGCATCAAGCGGTCGTCCCAACGTTTTTCTCTACCCATCCGGTGATCCTCTCGTCAGTCATTTTTTTCTTTTATCTCCAGTATTCTGGTTGTATTCTCGGCAATACGGAATGTTGCAACCAGCGCTTCAAGAACAAGGCGCGCAAAGAGCACCATCAGGATAAAAAATACAGGCGAAAATATCACCTTCGCCAGTCCCCCCATAAATGAATATTGCATTTCAGAAAACCCGACGCCTACCATACCCAGAGCCGATATACCCGCCATGACGATCCCGATAATGTAGAGATATTTTACAATCTGGAGTGACACAAACTCCTTGAACGAAAAATCAAACAGCTTGCCGAAAAAACGACCTGCATCCATAATGGGCTCCTTTTTTAAAGATTATTATAAAAAACAGTACCGTTACTTCAGGACACCTTAATTTATTTATTCCGCGATTCAATTGCTTCGTTGAGCAGTACCCCGGTCTCCAGAAATATGATACGAATTGTAACTACAGCCCTGATAAGCACCTGTGAAACCCTCAAGCGGCACCAGACGGCTCCAGACCATGCCGAAAACAGGAGCGGACTCGTTGCGTTTGTTACCGTATCGGAGCGCAGGGCAAACATCACGGGTCCCGGTGGGTACCCGCACGTTAAATTCCGGTTGGCGAATTCAAATAGAAATCACAATCAGGATCGGGTGTGGCTATATCGCCATAGAAAAGATATGATTTTGCCCGGCATTCGGTCTGGCATACATCCCCGAAATGGCTGCAGCTTCTGCATAACGGCAGGTCATGCAACTTGATTTGCCGCAATTTGTTAAAATAGGAACTGTTTTTCCACAACGATCTAAACTCCCCGGGATCAGGCATTGGCTCGGCGAAGTCAGTGCCTGAAAACAAAATACAAGGGGTAATTCTCCTGTCTGCCAAAACGGCGGCCATGATCGTTCCTGCTGCACATGAAATAAGACGATCTGGTTTATTCTCGTACACATATGGCTCCTTTCTCGACCATACCACAGGAATACCCGAATAAACTTCCATGGAAAAGTTGTGTTCCCTGAGCGATACCAGCTTCTCTTCGTATTCCCTGACCTCTTCGGGTGAGAGAAACATCTCCTTGTTCTTCAAATAATTACCACTGGGAAGAGGAAGCCGGACACTCCATACAGAAGCACCTGCTTTTTCAATAATTTCGCCCAGTTCCGGCAGGCTGTCGATGTTTAATTTGTTGACGGTTGTCTGTACAACAACTGTTGTTGATTTTCCGGCCAAAAAATCTATAGCCGCCAACGCTTTGTCGAAAGCTCCTGCAATACTGCGAAACTTGTCATGCAGCTGAGCAACTGGAGCGTCAAGACTGATATTGACAGAGTCAACGGTTTCGGCAATAAGACGTGCGGTGTCGGGTGTCAACAAGGTTCCGTTTGTTGATACATTTAAACTTTCACTGAACGAACGCACTCCGGAAAGGATTTTTGCAAAATCGGAATGTAACAGAGGCTCTCCACCGGTAATCGAGGCAAAACGTATACCGTCCTTGGCACACTCTTCAAAAAGAACTTTAAGGTATTCCCACGGCAACTCCTCCAGAGAACCCTCATCAGAGGCGCTATAGCAATGAGCACAATTGAGGTTGCAACGCCTGGTGATTTCAATTTTTAAATCCAGAGGCCCTTTCAGGGTAGGCACAGACTCGTTTTCATCATCAACCAGGGGTGCACGATCACTATACTTTTCAAACTCTTCGAGTTCCTTTCTGCAGATAGCAATATGCTCGGAAAGATTCGTACTATCCGGCACGTCGAACTGCTTTTTCAATGCCGACATGATCCAGGGATCCGACTTTCCGCGGAAAATATGCTCGATAATAAAAAATGCTGAATGGCTGTAAAAACGGGTCTTGGTGGAAAAACGATCCGCGAGTATTCCGCCAAACGGCTCACTACGCAACAAATATTTTGGGGGAGTAGACATATGAAAAACAAGTTAAAAACCAGCGCCAGGCAATTTTGCTTTTTAACTTAATTTTTTAACGCTTTGAGGGTTTATTTTGATTACTTCCCTCTCCTTACCTTTCAAACTAACCTCTACGGTTACATCTATAGGATTGGCCTCGTTGCAGGGACATGAACAGGTGCATGTCTTGCCAAGACGCTTGACACTGAATTCATAAGTATCTTTATCTTTCATGGGGTTATCCTCCTTACCTTACGGCTTGATGAAAAGCCACAGTATTTGGGGGGTTATTGGAAACATTACCATTGCGCTGGTTTTCAACTTGTTTTCAATATAACAAAAAGTATTTTTGATGTACTAAATAAACTTTTCTCATTTTCAGACCTGAAAAAACTACCCTCCTTTGATCGTTCACTATATCCGGGCAATAGAGCGGAAATCACGTTACTGAGAATATACAGCTATTTCCCACCCACTCTCAAGGGCACTTCTGTTTTTACAATCTGCGCACGCGCTCCTGTTCCGACAGCGCATATTCCACAAGCCGACCGGCAAAGTCCTCATAGGTTACAATGTGCTTTTGATGGAGCGGTTCGGTCAGGTAAACAAGACGGAGTATGTCTCCTGATTTGGAAAAATGCGGAGCCACCCCGGCAAAAGAGAAGCCGTACTCCTCAAGAGCTTCGACAACATATGGAGTTGCGGGATCAGTAAGAGGCATGTCGATAAAAACAACTTCCGCATGCGAGTGCTCGGTCAGCTCTCGTCTCGCATGACGTACGGTACGCGCAGTATCCGCGCCGACACGTTCGACCCTGATACTTGCTTTTGCAGCTCCGGAATCAACGCTTACCGAACAGTTCCCCCTGCCTTCCGGCACCAGTTCCTCTCCGAATGCCACCGGAAAACCAAGGTTCCGGTAGATTTCTTCCATGATCGGCCTGTGCCGGGATGGCACATAAACATTCCGCTGTTCGGGCTTACCGAGATGCAGATAATAAAGCAGGCAGGAGATGCGCTGGGGCTGGTCGCCTGAAAGCCCGAGAAAGTGCTCGTTCCGGGGAGCGATGCCAAGGTCGGCGCAGGCAAGCCTGGCCCCGAAATGCACATTCGATTTCTGGGTGTAGGGATGAATCGTCACGGCGTCAGCATATACTCCGGCAAGGCCGATGCGACGTGCTTCATGCAAGGCGGTCTCTTTCATCCGTTCGAGCAGCTTTCTGCCGCGATGTGCCGGATCGACGACTGCCTCACCTCCTTCGGCAACCGGCCCATCCGCATTGCGTTCAAGTGCATAATGCCCGGCCACTCTCCCGTCTTCAGCAAGAGCAACGAATGAAAGAACAGCTCCTTTTGCATTCAAAGCCTCTACCCGTTCCGGATAATAAACATCACTGTTGAAGTATGTCCCGCCGTAAGCCTTGTAAATCAATTGAGAAATCTCGATCCCCTCTCCCTTCCGCATGCGGCGGACAGTGTATTCCTGCGAAGGTGCCGCAGGAATATCCTTACCGAAAACCTTGAGCGTCTCTTCGCTTACCTCCATTGTAATGTCCCTGTTGTGAAGCCACTTGCTTATCCTTAGCGCCTTGCCTTCGGGACCATATCCTGTCCAGTGAATCTCATCGGCAATCTCCTTGCAGGAAATGCCGAAAAGCCGCGAGTCTTTATCAACACCCTGGTGCAAGGAGGTTTCCATTTCAGCGATATCCTGAGGCATACCGTAATCACGCACCGTGATCTCCAGCTTGCCATGCGATTCCTTGATTCCAACTGTTATCGAACCTTCCTCGCCGGAACCGTAAGCATGTTTGACAGCATCACCCACGCTCAGGACAACCAGCTCGGCAAGTCTTTCATGAAGGTTTTTTTCAAGGGATGATTGGGCAAAAGCACTGAAAACAAAGGAGCGTACAACAGGAATGACGCGCTCATCATTACTGACCCGAAGCTCGAACTCTATAGGCACAGCCAACCCCACCTAAAAGTGCTTTTCCTCAAATCCCATCAGTGTTTCCCACTCTCTCAATGTCATTTTACCAAGTTCCTTGAACCCCTTGGAAGGCACAGCATCTTTGGCCAGCACAATGTATGGGGCAACCGTCAGCGCAGTGCCGATCTGCCCCGGTTCCATGATGACATAGGCATAACCTATGTATGTACGTTCATAAAGAACCTTTTGATCCTTGCCGCATGCGGTGATGCTCCACACAACCGATTTACGATGCTTATCCAAAAAGTTTTCGAGACTGTCGGGATCGTCGTTTTCAAGCCACAAACCTGCATCCTCAATGAACAAACAGGCATCTCTTTCCCGGTTTTTCGCGATGGACACAGCTATATAGCACCAGACCCCAAACGACTCGTTCTTGGAAGGATCAGGCATCCCGGTTACAGGACGGTACGATGTAACGCTTTTGTTCGCACAGACCACATGCGCTCCCGGTGCCGGCGGAAAACGACGCGCGTTCACTGTTCCGAACAAGGCTTTGCCCGCTTTAAGCAAAGGTTCAGCGTCATATACCGGCAAAGAGGAGCCATCATATTGCTTCACCTTGAAAAGAGGCTTCTGCGCACCGTTTTTGATCGCGTCAGCGACTGCAAGATCATACCCCCAGATCCGACCGGCCAGACCACAGAATGAAGAAGCTGTTTCCATATTGATCTGTCCGATATAGGCATCGTTTGCTTCTGCGCGATCATAGGCAACAATCCCGTCAAGCAAATCATCATCCGTTTTTTCTACCGTGCCCGTCGACACCTTGAGAACCGATACATACCCGGCCCCATCAGCGCCTGGATTTCCATACCCGTCACAATACCGTTTGAACGGGCCGACTGCCTTAGTATTGATTTCCTCTGCTGTTTCCGCCCCATTCACACAGGGCGAAAAAGACAAGAACATCAATGAAACAAGATAGAGTATGAAACCTCGCACAAGACCCTCCTTTATTTTCGAGCATTTTAAAATACGTCCTCTTTTCCTGCCTGTTTCAAACAGCCATTCACGGGCAAGGATATCAGACATCCGAGCGGGATGAAGATGATCAATACAAGTAATATGAACAATTGGCATGAGCAACAAAAATGCATGTCGATAAGGCAAGGGGTTTCGGCAGAATCATTTGGGACCAGTTCATGCTTTTTCACAGAAGCTCTATTTCGAACATCTTCAGGTTGACCGCACCTTGAATGACGCAGATTAAATTATATTTGATCATGGCTATTCTGCGTGTAAAAGATATCACTCTTGAGTGCGTACAGGGTAACATCGCCGATCAGGCCGACATGGAGGCGATTGTCAATGCGTCGAACGCCCAACTCCTGCCGGGAGGCGGTGTTGCTGGAGCAATACATCGCGCCGCAGGGTCCGGACTGGAAAAAGAGTGCAGACCGCTTGCGCCAATCCAACCGGGCGACGCTGTTATTACAGGAGGGCATAACTTGCTCAACAAACATGTCATACACTGCCTCGGCCCTGTCTACGGAAAGGATGAACCTGCCGACGTCTTTCTTGCAGACTGTTACCGCAATGCGCTCAGGGTAGCCGAAGAACATAAAATCAGATCTGTTGCCTTCCCTGCCATTTCGACAGGCATATTCGGCTATCCCGTCGAAGAAGCAGCACAAATTGCACTGAAAACCGTAGTTGAGACACTACCGGGCCTATCCTCCGTCAATCATATACGCTTTGTGTTGTTCAGTAAAGCCGATCTCCGCCTTTATGAGCGATTACTTGGAGAAGCAAAAACAAAAAAACGAGCCTTGCTGATCGATCTCGATGGAGTGCTGTACGTCGGTGACAAGGCCATTCCCGGAGCTGAGGAAGCTGTTCAATGGCTTGACAAGGAAACTATCCCCTATCTTTTCGTCACCAATACCAGCTCCCGTCCAAGAAGTGCCCTTGTTGAAAAGCTTGCACGCATCGGTATCGTTACAGACGAAAAAACCATTTTTTCTCCTCCGGTAGCAGCATCGCAATGGATTAAAGCGCATGTTCCCGGACCGGCGGCCCTGTTTGTCCCCCAGCCCACAAAAGCGGAGCTCAACTGTTTGGAAGAGCTTGACTCTGGCGCCGAATTCGGAGCTTCTTCGGTAGTGATCGGTGACCTTGGAGAACAATGGACGTTTCCCGTCTTGAACCGGGCTTTCCGACTGCTCATGGCTGAACCTAAACCGATACTTGTCGCTCTTGGCATGACCCGCTACTGGCGCGGTGCCGACGGGTTTCATCTGGATGTCGCTCCATTTGTCAAGGCTCTGGAACATGCGGCAGGGTGCCGGGCAGTCGTTCTGGGAAAACCGTCAAAAGAATTTTTCGATGCAGGACTGGAAATGCTTGGATGTCAAGGAGCCGATGCGTTCATGATCGGTGACGACATCGTTGGCGATGTACAGGGAGCTCAACGCGCTGGAATAAAAGGCCTGCTTGTCCGCACCGGCAAGTTCCGCTCTCAGGACCTGGATGGTGACGTCACACCCGACACCGTCCTTGATTCCATTGCCGAATTGCCTGTGTGGTGGGAAAAGAAAGCCTTGAAATAAACGATTTCCTGACACTTTATGTCAGGGCTCGTACCTTCTTCCCATAAAATGCCCCCTTAGTTTTTTACCATAGGTCATCTCAAAAAGAACAGAGACACAGATAAACGCGACAAAAACAAAAATAGCTCTGAAATTACTTTCGAACGTGTTAACCAGCAGGGTCATTAACGCAGTGACACTCAGCAATACTGCAACAATGTATATATATCGACTTCCCCCGATCTCTTTTCTCAATTTGAACGCACTCGCGTTGATCAACGCAAAAATGAACAGGAAACTTGCGCTTCCGATAATGGCAATCTCCTTCAAGTTGATCGCGTTTGCCATCAATACACTAATGGCGGCTGTAACGACAACCCCTATAACCGGTTCATTCCAAACTTTCTTGTCGAAGATCTCGGGAAGCTGACCTTCCCTGGCAAGGACATACCCTAATCTGGCGTTTCCGTATATAGTGGCATTTATAGCCGAGAACGTTGCGAGCAGAGCAGCAATTGCTATTACAACAAAACCTGTCTGGCCTAAAGCAGGCTTCGCTGCTATAGCAAGCGCATAATCTTTCGCGCTCAATAACTGCTCTTCCGGTATCGTGCTGGCCGTAATTATTCCAATGAGCACATAAAGGACAAAAACCAGTATAACGGAAGAGTAAAAAGCTATAGGCAGATTACGTTCTGGATTTTGAACATCTTCAGCCGAGTTGGCAATAAGCTCAAAACCCTCATACGCGACAAAAATGATCATCCCTGCCGCAAAAATCGAAGACATGGAACCCCAATGAGCCGG